>Ga0123355_10002373_pt1 | contig 26626 bp, 18 predicted proteins | sample TergutEmb28metaG_3_FD_89872 | JGI IMG/M metagenome (GOLD analysis project Ga0123355, IMG submission 89872) | Embiratermes neotenicus P1 segment gut microbial communities from Petit-Saut dam, French Guiana - Emb289 P1 | ecosystem: Host-associated > Arthropoda: Insects > Digestive system > Gut ... | reverse complement strand
TTTTGCCGCCATGCGGTGCGGAAAAACCTTGAAAGGCCACAGGCATTCCGGCGGTTTTTTCACTCCGCATGACAACAAAAATTCGGCGGCAAAATCGTCAACTTATTTCTTAACAGTTCCTAAGGATATACGGACCATTACTTGTAGGAGCGGCAACTATCGCCCACGGTTAAATTGCAAACACACATGAACTCCTACTAATAACCAGTGAAAATGCAAAGGAATCCTATATACACGCAACTCCCCACTCTAAGCAATGCGTAGGTGGCGGGTAAGATAAAAAGCAAACAAAATTAGGAGAGGAATGATTATTACTATGCAAAAAAATGGAGCAGAAATCGTAGTTGAAACATTAATCAACCATGGAGTTACTGATGTGTTCGGCTACCCGGGCGGTGCTGTTTTGGATTTGTATGATGCCCTTTACAAAAACAGTAGCAGAATTAACCATTACATCACCTGTCACGAACAAGGAGCGGCGCATGCTGCAGATGGATATGCCAGATCAACAGGCAAGGTTGGTGTAGTCATTGCCACATCCGGTCCGGGAGCAACAAATCTCGTAACCGGAGTTGCTACTGCTTATCTTGATTCAGTACCTATGGTAGCAATAACCGGAAATGTCCCACTCCCTCTTATTGGAAAGGACAGTTTCCAGGAAGTCGATATTACAGGTATTACCATGCCCATCACCAAACATAATTTCTTCGTAAAGAATGTCAATGAGCTTGAAGAAATCATTTGTGATGCATTTCAAATTGCAGCATCCGGACGTCCCGGTCCCGTACTGATTGATATCCCAAAAAATATTCAATCAGAAATGTACGAGTTTAAAGGAAAAAATCCACGTCCTTTATTCCCTCCAAATATTGTATACGATGATAAACTTGCTGAAGTTGCTGAAATTATTAACTCGGCCAGGCGTCCGTATATTTATTGCGGTGGCGGAGCAGTTATTTCAAACGTCTCCCAAGAGCTTGCCATGTTTGCCGAGAAAATTGACGCTGTTATTGGCTGTAGCATGATGGGATTATCTGCTGTTAGCAGTAGCAACCCTCTTGCACTAGGAATGACAGGCATGCATGGAACATACGCATCTTCAAAAATGAAGAGTGAAGCAGATGTAATTATTGGAATTGGTGTGCGTTTCAGTGATAGAGCAACTGGTGATAAAGTTGCATATCAAAAAGACACTAAAATCATTCACATCGATATTGACGATGCTGAAATTGATAAGAACATCCCTACAACTTGTAGCGTTCTTGGCGATATAAAAGCTATAATCCCACGCTTGACTAAACTTGTCAATGCAAATAAGCATGACGATTGGCACAAGCTTGCACTAAAATATAAAGAATTTGCAAACGAGAAATTTAATCAAGGTGGGTTTAACCCAAGAAACATTATTAAAACTGTCTGTAAGGCTGCTACGCCTGATACCGTTGTCGCCACCGATGTTGGACAACACCAGATGTGGACAGCACAATATTACGATTTTGAACACCCACGCACATTCCTTACATCCGGTGGTCTCGGCACTATGGGCTTTGGCGTTGGTGCAACAAATGGTGCTTCAGTTGCAATGAAAAACGGGAAGACCGTTCTCTTTACAGGCGACGGGAGTTTTCATATGAATTTGAACGAAGTAGCAACAGCGGTTCGATATAAGCTCCCTATCGTTATCATTCTTATGAATAACAGCGTTTTGGGTATGGTTCGTCAATGGCAAGAACTCTTTTATGACAAGAGATATTCCCAAACTATTATGGATAGACCCACCAATTACGTGAAGCTTGCCGACGCATTCGGAGCCGTCGGTTATGATGCAAGCACTCAAGCAGAGCTGGAAACTGCATTGCAGGTCGCATTTAAGAGTGAAAAACCTGTTATCATTAACTGTATAATTGATTCGGAAGAAAAAGTCTTGCCTATGATTCCTCCCGGCAAGGCAGTATCAGACATGATAATTGACTGATTGAGGTAGTGTCGAATAATCGATGACAAAACCCCCGTCATTCTGCGGGTCGTCGCAGAATGACGGTAACATCAAATTGTTCACAAAAAACGAGAGGAGTACACATAAAATGGAAGTTAAAGGATTTACGTTATCTATCATTGTATCAAACAGGTTCGGAGTTCTGGCACGTATTGCAGGATTGTTTTGCAAGCGTGGCTACAATATTGAAACCCTTCATGCTGACCCCATGACGGAAGATAATAATTTTTCAAGAATTATACTGACTTCAAAGGGTGATGAAGCGACAAAGTTACAAATAATAAAGCAATTGGCAAAATTACACGATGTTAGAGAAGTAAAAATTATATAAGAATTTGTGTGCTGTCTCGTTGATAATTGGTATATAATTGCGCTATATTTTTTCGTCTGACAAGGCGAAAAAGCGCAGTAATGCCTGTGGCCTTTCAAGTTTTTTCAACGCAGGCAGACGGAAATAGATAGCGTAAGGATATGCTAATTATCAGCGAGACAGTACACTAGAATAAAGGAGAGTAAAAATGGCAAAATTGTATTATGAAAATGATTGCAACAAGGAACTACTTAAAGGCAAAACTATCGCTGTAATCGGCTACGGAAGCCAAGGTCATGCTCATGCACTAAACTTGCACGAAAGCGGTTATGACGTAATCGTTGGGCTTTATGAAGGTTCAAAATCTAAAGATGAGGCTGCAAAAGCGGGACTAAAAGTGATGAATACACCGGAAGCGGTAAAAGAAGCTGACCTCATCATGATTTTAGTCAATGATGAAAAACAAGCTGACCTCTACGAAAATGATATCAAGCCATATCTCCGTGATGGACAAACACTATGCTTTGCCCACGGTTTCAATATCCATTACGGACAAATCAAACCACCATGTAATGTCGATGTCATCATGATTGCACCAAAGGGTCCAGGACATACTGTTCGAAGTCAATATGAAGAAGGCAAAGGCGTGCCATGTCTGATTGCAATTTATCAAGATTATACCGGTAATGCGAAAGAAACTGCACTTGCCTATGCATATGGCGTCGGTGGTGCACGTGCCGGAATTTTAGAAACTACATTCAAAGAAGAAACCGAAACTGACCTATTTGGCGAACAAGCTGTACTTTGTGGTGGCGTTACCGCCCTCATGAAAGCCGGGTTTGAAACATTAATCGAAGCAGGATATCAGCCGGAAAGTGCATATTTTGAATGTGTACATGAAATGAAGTTGATTATTGATATGGTTGTTGCAGGCGGACTTACAGGCATGCGCAATTCAATTAGTGATACTGCCGAATATGGCGACTACATGATTGGGAATCGAATTATAACTGAACAAACTAAAGCTGAAATGAAAAAAGTTCTCGAAGAGGTTCAAAATGGCACATTTGCTAAAGCTTGGATTCAAGAAAATAAAGACGGACGCCCTAATTATAATAAAATGCGACAAGCTGACATAAATCACGAAGTAGAAAAAGTAGGTGCAGAACTGCGTTCCAAAATGCTTTGGAGTAAATAATACTGAAAAACTACGTCATTCTGCGCGAAGTCGCAGAATCCAAGAAATCAATACTTACTAGATTCTGCGACTTCGCTCAGAATGACAAGGAAGGAATGGTTATAGCAATGCATAGTAATTCCATGAAAAAAGGTCCTGAGCGTGCTCCACAAAGGAGTTTACTCAAAGCTTCCGGTCTTACCGACAGCCAAATTGCAAAACCATTAGTTGGGGTTGTCAACTCATTTAACGAAATTGTACCCGGTCATATTGAGCTGCAAACGATTGCACGAGCAGTAAAAGATGGCGTCCTCGCAAATGGCGGCACACCTCTTGAATTTAATACAATAGCCATGTGTGACGGGATTGCAATGGGGCACGAAGGGATGAAATATTCTCTTGTTTCTCGCGAAATAATCACTGATAGCATTGAAATCATGGCAAAATCTCACGCACTTGATGCACTGGTATTCATTCCAAACTGCGATAAAATTGTACCGGGAATGCTCATGGCGGCAGCAAGATTGAATTTGCCTTCAATTTTCGTTTCCGGCGGTCCAATGCTCTCTGCTGACGGAACTGACTTAATATCGGTATTTGAGGCTGTTGGACGTCACAGAGTGGGTAAATGTTCCGATGAAGAATTACTTACTCTGGAAGATAATGCCTGCCCTACCTGTGGCTCTTGTGCAGGGATGTTTACAGCAAACTCCATGAACTGCCTATCTGAAGCCATTGGCATGGCACTTCCTGGCAATGGTACAATTCCTGCGGTTTACTCCGCTCGTAAACGTCTTGCAAAACGTGCAGGAGAGCAAGTCATGGAGCTTTATCGTGCAAATATCCGTCCTCTTGATATTATGACGAGGAAGTCGTTCCATAATGCTTTAACTGTTGATATGGCACTGGGTTGCTCTACAAACTCTGTATTACATCTGGCAGCAATTGCCCACGAAGCCGATATCGAGTTTGATTTACGCACCCTTAACGACATAAGTGAGAATACTCCAAACTTATGCAGACTTTCACCGGTCAAAGGCGGTAATCACATTCAAGATTTAGATACTGCCGGTGGAGTATATGCTGTTATGAACGAGTTGCGCGAGCTGTTGAATCTTGATGCAATGACTGTTAATTGTATAGATGTAGGTGAATCGATAAAAGATCATAAACGACGTGGTGATAGTGTAATCAGACCACTTAACGATCCATATTCTGCAACAGGTGGAATTGCCGTTCTATATGGTAATCTTGCCCCTGATGGCGCTGTTGTCAAGCGTAGTGCTGTTGCTCCCGAAATGTTGCAATTCACTGGGACAGCACGAGTATTTGAATGTGAAGAAGATGCAGCTACAGCTATAAACGCGCTTGAAATTAAAGCTGGAGATGCAATTATAATTCGTTATGAAGGCCCGGCAGGCGGTCCCGGAATGCGCGAGATGCTCGCAGCTACCTCTTCCCTTGCGGGAATGGGTTTAGATAACACTGTAGCTCTTATTACTGATGGACGCTTCTCAGGTGGCTCAAGAGGCGGAGCTATTGGACATGTGTCTCCGGAAGCCACCAGTGGCGGTCCAATCGCCTATGTAAAGGACGGAGACAAAATCAGCTTTGATATGGAGAAATACACTATCTCATTAGATATTTGCGATATTGAGTTGGCAGAACGCAAAAAAAACATGAAATTGCGCCCCATGCCAAATCATAAAGGATATCATGCAAGATATGTTAAAATGGTTTCCAGCGCAGACAAGGGTGCGATTTTGTAATAACCAGCCAAATCATAGCTGTAATTGCGGCCAACCAGCCGCAATTACATTATTAGATATTGCAAAAGATTTTTAAGAGGGGTAATCAATTAGTATGTTAAAAATGCAAGAAATCGAAAAGGCTGCTGAACGATTAAAAGGGGTGTTGCATAAAACTGCTCTTGAGCGTTCTGAAACTTTTTCAAAAATAGCAGGTTGCGAAGTTTATCTCAAGTACGAAAACTTACAAAAAACCGGCTCATTCAAAATTCGTGGTGCATATAATAAGATAAGCGAGCTTGTTGAGCAAAATGAAGTGTCATCTGTTGTTGCATCTTCTGCTGGAAACCATGCACAGGGTGTAGCTTTTGCGGCGACCGCATTGGGAATTAAATCCACAATTGTCATGCCAAAAACCACACCTATTGCAAAAATTAAAGCAACAGAGGATTATGGTGCAACAGTAATATTGTATGGTGATTCATATGATGATGCATGCGACAAAGCGTTAAAGATTCAAAAAGAAACTGAAGCAGAGTTTATACACCCTTTTAATGATTTTTCTGTCATCGCAGGTCAGGGTACTATTGGACATGAAATTTTAGAAGCACTGCCAAATGTAGATATTATTTTTGTTCCTGCAGGCGGTGGTGGACTCCTTTCCGGTACAGCTTTTGCACTTAAAAGCATTAATCCGCGAATAAAAGTGATTGGAGTACAGGCAGAGGGCGCATCGGCGATAGCACAGTCTTTTGGTAAAAAGAAGCTCGTATCATTGCCCGCCATAAACACAATTGCTGACGGTATTGCCGTTAAGACACCGGGCGATATTACTCAAGGCATAATTGATGAATATGCAGATGAAGTTATAACCGTCAGTGATGCCGAGATATCATCTGCGATCCTCACACTATTGGAACGCAGCAAACAAATAGTTGAACCTGCAGGAGCGGCGTCTCTTGCTGCTGTTTTAAGCGGTAAAGTTGATGTGAAAGGTAAACGTTGCGTATGCATACTTTCCGGCGGTAATATTGATGTTAGTTTCGTTCACAGAATCATCGATATCGGACTAGTGGCACGTAATCGTAAGCTCAAGTTCAGGACAGTAATGAAAGATGTTCCCGGCAGTCTCGAGGAATTTGCAAAAATCATGTCTGACAACTATGCAAATATCATTATGGTACAATACGATCGTATGAGTGCTGACTTAGATCCACATGAGGTTATACTCCACATTGCATGTGAGGTCGGTGATAAAGAGCACGGCGAAAGGGTTGTCAAAAACCTTGTGGAAAACGGATATAGGGTTATAATGGAATAAAAGTGTTATTATACTAATACTGAACACTGATAAAAATGACATTTCACACCTGAAATGATGCCTTCCGCACCAGAAACGATGCTTTTCACACCAAAATTGATGCCTTCCGCATCAGAAACGATGCTTTTCACACCAAAAATGATACCTTTCACACCAGAACTGTTGTAAATGGTTTTGGAATGTGTTATTGTGACGAGTGTTATTGGTAGATGAGAGTAATTGTAGATGCAAGAGATGGAGACAGCATTGGACATGTTGTAGCCATTGATGCGGTAGTTAGATTGGCAAGGGGTGATAATTCAAATTTATATTCGACTTCTAAAGTCGAAAGCATCATGTTTCAGATGGGGATTATATTCCATCTGAGAAATTTCCGTTTTAAAGGAACGGGAGCGTAACTCAAATCTTGCATTCGGCAAGACCACGCAACAACATTTCTAGCAATATACCTATAAAATTATTTTATATTTAGGAGTAATGGTTATGAAGTTAAAGCGAGTACTTGGAATATTAGTAGTGATCACGATGATACTTGGAATTTTTCCTTTCACAACAGCATTTATTGCAGAAGAATATGAAGCGCAAGAAATTTTGGAAACAGTAAGTGCAGTGCCGACAATTGGACCTGGTTACATAACTGTAAACTTCCCGGGAGTTGATGGTGTTACAGTACGATACAATTCACACACACCTGGAGTCACAGGTTGGGTTACTGTAGGAACCGGCGATGAAACGTTTTCGTTTGAACCAACTCGCGAAGTCAGCCATGTGCAAGTGGAAAGAAATGGCATGTCGTTCACATTCGGACCGGATGAGATAGTATTTTATGAAAGTGGCTATACAATGGATGTACCGACGCGTACAATCGCGGTTTCCGGTATAAATGCTCCGGCATTTGCTCCGGCAACTGTACACATAGTTCAAGGTGGCTGGGTACTTCAAGCTCCTGTACAGGGCAACAATGTAGCTAATCCCTTTGTTGTTTTTGATAATGGCAGACCATATGAAGTGCGTGTGAGCGTTGCAGGTTATCATAATCTCATCGGTAGAATGACTGCAGCTACAGGAAACGAAACTATTTGGTTTGGCAGCCTGTTCACACAACATTTAGTACCCGAAGGTGTTACAAACATTAGGATATCTAATGGAAACTGGGTTAACACTACTGTAACTCCATCGAGCCAAGCAGGTGGTGATGTTATAACACTATTTAACAACAATACCATGGCATGGTTGACATTTGAATATGGCGGTCAAACTTTTACAAGAATTCCATTTATACTTGGCAGTGATACCACTTTGTTTAGCGACATGACGGTCATTAACTTTGAAGGTATGACAGATGTTAGACTGCGTGGCATACCTAATTGGCAAACCGTTACAACTGAGACTTTCGATAACTATGCTGTTTTCATGGGACTTACACCCGGAAGCATGGTTCGCGGTTATGCTACGACACAAGGCAATTTACGCTCCTTAGACATGCCTGTTGGCACAGGACTTAATGTGGTGACATTACCTGTTGCAAATGTAGAAATCAGCGGAATCGAGTTGCCGGGTCTTATGGTTTCTGTGCATCGCGCAAATAATGATGGTACACCGGGTCCTTTGGTACAACAGATTCCTGCAATACAAGACAGCGAATTTAGCTTCTATACATTCAGAGCGCATGAGTACGACAACCAATACTTTGTCATTAGACTTGGCGGTGTAAATTGGACACAAGATTTCAACCTAGGACGTCCGACATTTTTACGTCAAGGCTATCAAATCGACCTTAGTGATGTATTCTATACACTCACTGTACCTGATGGTGTCACAGGAGTATACTTGAGAAGTGAACATGGTCAAATTATACCCCATGTAAACGGCTTAAATGCAGGTGATACATTTACTCTCATTAATTCAGGATTTCCTGCTGAATTAACATACACTCGCGATGGTGAAACATTTGTTGTTCCAATTTACATGGATGGCACTTGCCCGTGGGTAACCACTGTTAGATTCTATGGCACAAACCCGCGACACTTAGTAGAATTGTTAGAGAATCACCATGTCATCTTGGCGACACGCCATAACTTGGGCATATTTGAACAACAAAGTGTATTTGAGATACCTGAAGGAAGAACACTGTACATTGAAACCGTATTAAATGTACAACGTCATGATGTAGATCTTTTAGTCAATGGCAATCTAGTAGTGCTTCCGGGTGGAAGAATAAACAATCAAGGTAATGGAAGCACAATTACGATTGCGGACACAGGAAATCTAGTCGTTAATGGTTTGGTAGAAAATGTAAGCGGCTCGATATTTATCAACGAAGGTAACGTCGTAGTCGGAAGTAACGGCAGATTTACCATACGTGCATCATCTATATTTTGTTGGGATTGTTGCGGAGATGTGCTTTTACATCCGGGAGCAGATGTCAGTATACACGAAGATGCAAACAATCGCTGCGCACCATAAACCTCGTGTTTAGTATTAGAGCTATTAAATAATTAAAGGGGCTGTTGTAACAGCCCCTTTAATTATTTATTATTTCTATAGCACTATATTCAACTCGGCTTTGACTTTGTCTATATCAAACTCAAATCCGGCTTTTTGTGCTGCCCACATTACTGCTCCTACTACCGGTGGGGCATCCAGCTCTGTATATATTACCTCTTGAGAGTCTAATGCACTATCGACGCGCATTGCTATCATTTCTTGTAATATTTTAACTTTTTGTCTAACAAATACAGAACCTGCAAGAGCAACATATACCGGCTTGCTTTTTGGGAAATCCAAATCCATTATCAAGCGTGCAATTGCTCCGGCATATTGTTCAGCAGATTCTTCTAAGATACCCAATGCGACTGCATCATCACGTGCTGCTGCAGCAAATGTGATGGAATTCAATGCTACTCTATCAATATTGCCTGTTTCTAATTTTTCTGTCAGAACTTCCAAATAATCCTCTCTGCGAGAAATTCCTAGTAGTTCAAATATCATATCTTTCATAATTGTCGAACGACCAAGCTTATAAATCTCATTATACACAGAGCCAATTGCTCTATTTCCGTACCAACTTCCGCCACCAAGGTCATCCGTAAAAATACCCAGACCACAAGTTTGAACAGCATTTCCGCTATTATCAATCGCAGCATGTTTAAATCCCGTACCATTAATAGCACAGATTCCAACACAGTTTGGACAACCTGCCGGCACACCAAGAAATGCATCATTACATGTCATCTGGTTTTTAAAACCAATTTTACTGATGATATTTGAAATCAGCACTTGCTGTGCATCTGTATCTACGCCAGCAAGTCCGAGTACGGCATAAGAAATATCATCAATTGTTGCACCTGCACTTTTTACTACCCGTGGCAAAAGCTCTGTAAGACGCTCTTCCAACTCCGCATATGACCCTCTCATTACTTCATGATTCAAAGGACCATAGGTTTCTGAAGCTACACATTTTCCGCTACTATCAAATACTGCAAGATGGCTCTTAGTAGCACCACCATCAACACCTAAAACTAATTTGCTCATCTATATTATTCCTTCTTGTAAAATTATTGGAGGTTAGCTTATTTTGCTTTTGCTCACTATGCTTGTCAAGCACTATTTTCTTCAAATACTAACCCCTAGCCCCTAAGCCCTAAAAAAATTCGGTACATATTCCTTATTTGCTTCAAGCATTTCCTCTAAAAGTGGTGCTGCTTTTGCAATATCTCCAACCAGAGGATGAGCCATCAACGCTTCTAATGCTATATCTCTATCGCCTTCAATTGCAGCACGAACTGTTAGTTTCTCGTAGGCCTTTACGGCACGCATAAGTCCCTTAACATATTCATTATACACGGTTACAGGCTGGGGTTCAATTCCATTTGCTCCCAAGCGACACAAAACTTCGACCACATCATCATCATCCATGAATGGCACAGCCCCGTTATTCTTCGCAGCAATAACGTGAAGATCGTTCTTGTCACAGGCTATAGATTCCGCCGCAGATACTGCAGCTGTTGCATAAAGTGCGCCACCTCGTTCTGCTAGCTCTGCAGGCTTCTCTTTTAAGTCCGGATTTGAATACTGCTCTCGTAGTTTACTCTCAATTTCTACACATATTTCACCACGAGTTTTTTCTGCATCGATGCATTTTTGAATTTGCTCGCTACGCGCATAATAATAGTTGAGATACGATGATGGCACATACGGTATTGCTTTCAATAAAGTAGGGTCAATTTCTGCAACCGGATTATTTTTCATTGCTGTATCTGCCATGCCTGCTAGTGACGCAATAATGTTTTCTGTTTCCCCATGCTTGACCACACTTGTTATCCAACTCAAATGGTTGAGACCGACATACTCGTAGTCAAAATCATATGAATCTATAACATCAGCTACACCTTTGACCATGTTTATCGCACAGTTACATAGCCCTATCATATTGGCATCAGTCAGGTTCAACACAGCTTCTGCTATAATTCCTGATGGATTCGAAAAATTAATTAGCCATGCATCTTTTTCCGAAAGTCGCTTCATATCTTCCACAAGCTGCATAATGACAGGCACAGTACGCAATGCTTGCATAAAACCACCGGCACCGGTTGTCTCTTGTCCAAGCAGTCCGTACTTGAGTGGAATTTTTTCATCACGAATTCTTCCGGCCATTCTTCCCGGACGCACCTGTGCAAACACAAATGACGCTCCATCAAGTGCTTCACTCATGTCATTAGTGAGTATTATTTCTCCACTAAACCCACCCTCAACGAGCTGACGCTTTGCCAAGCCTCCAACCAGGTCAAGACCTGCCGGGTCAATGTCCATTAGTGCGAAACTGTCAAAACACAGATTGTCATTGCGTTCGACAAAGCCCTCAATTAGCTCCGGTGTATAGGTACTCCCTGCTCCAATGATTGCTGCTTTTCTCATGCTGATACCTCCTTGTTATATTAGGGGTTAGGGTGTAGGGGTTAGGGGTTAGTGTTTTCTTTCAAACCAGAATACTAAACCTTAGACCCTAGACACTAAACTCTATTCTTGTCAACTGTTCTATTTAATAACTCTGTCATTAGTAATAACAATAATGCAAAGGCGAATATAAAGAATGGATAAATCGCTATTCCTGTGAAACGAGCAATCAAGCCCAAAAGTGGCGGTATAAAGGTTGAGCCTGTGTACGCGCCTGCCATCTGCACACCAATGATAGCTCGTGCATTCTCAGCGCCAAAATTTGACGGAGTTGAATGTATAATAGACGGGTAAACTGTTGCACTACCAAGTCCTAAAATTAACAGTCCTGCCAAGCTTACCTGATTTACTTCAAATGGAATCATAATCATAAGTATTCCGGTTATCATTATTGCAATACTGCCGCGAATCATATTACGATCTCCAAACTTATTCGCAACAAAGCCTCCGAGAAATCTCCCAACCGTCATGCCGCCAACAAACAATGCTCCGTATCTGGCTGCTTCCTCTGCAGGTATCCCACGATGTAGTACAAGATAACTTGTTGCCCAGAGTATTGTTGTCATTTCTACTGCACAATACGCAAAGAATGCAGGTAATACGAGCTTTACACCTTTTATTTTTAGTGCTTGCCTTAGCGGCATTGCTTTGCCTTGTTCCTTTCGGGTCGGAGCACCACCTTTATTCTTCCTCCATAGTGGTAGGCTTGCAAACATTGCTATTGCAATGACTACTTGTATCATTGATACTGTGAAATAACCGGTTTGCCACCCTAGTCCTTGCACTAATGCAGCACCCATTATCAGTGGACTTATTGCTGCACCAACACCCCAAAATGCGTGTAACCAACTCATATGTCTCGAACTGTAATGCAACGCAACATAGTTGTTAAGTGCTGCGTCAATCGTTCCGGCTGCAAGTCCATATGGTATTGCAATCAGGCATAACATCCAAAACGCTGTTGCGTTCGAGAAACCAAACATCGCCAGTGCTGCAACAAGTACGGCTATCGCTGTTGTAAGTCCCGCTCCAAGTTTTCGGGTAATTCTATCTGATAATAGGCTGGCAACAATCGTTCCACCGGCGATTATCATTGTGACAAATCCTGCGTTTGAAAAGTTTGTACCTAACTCTGCATACATCACCGGCCAAGCCGATCCTAACAATGAGTCAGGGAGTCCAAGTCCAATGAATGCTATGTATATTATTACTAACAGTAATGCTATCATGTTTTTTCAGGGGCTAGGGGTTAGGGTATAGGGGTTAGTATATAGTAACTAAACCCTAAGCCCTAGACCCTAAGCCCTATCTCCCTATTTCATAATTTCTAATACTTTCATCTTCTTCAGTCTCTTCTCTTCATATAGTACCGAGTCGGCCTTTAGCATTGCAGCCTCAAGACATTCCATAGTCAATTCTTCGAGCTTAACTATTCCGATACTGCTATCTAGTTTAAACTTGTACTTCTTTTTATCATTCAACTCGACAAACTTGCTCCTAATCCTCTTTTCAAGACGTATACCATCTTTCGCAGACTTCACTGTTGTAAAAGCAACAAATTCATCTCCACCCATTCTTCCAATAATATCATCTCCGCGCAATGTTTTCTTTAAAATTTTAGCAAACGCAGCAATAGCAAGATCGCCTTCACTATGTCCTAAGTTGTCATTTATAAGCTTTAGACCATCAATATCAAAAAACATAATAAGGGAGGTTCGATCAGAATTTCTTTTTAGATACCTAAGTCTCGAACTTGCAAATTGGAAGAAACCTCTCCTGTTCAACAGTCCGGTAAGCTCATCCGTTATGGATAGCTCTTGGATTTTTGTCAGCATTTGTATACCTTTTATTGCAGAGGAAATACTCATACGTACTGCTTCGTATACCTCTGTCGGTATTTTGCTATTATATGGCAAAGATAATATTCCCAATTCTTCATCCTTATAAAATAGTGGAAATATACATTGTGTACGCCTTCCACTCTCGATCTTCTTCATTAAAGAATGTACTGAGTAAAAATCCGGGCTTTTTCCTCGATATTTTGGTTTGATTATTTTACCTTTTGAAAAACCAAAAAATGTTTCAATATCTCTTTTTGCATTACTTTCAGAATCATGTATGTAGTTTTCATATAACCCGATTATCGCCGTATCTAGTGAAAGAAACGGGAGAGCCTTGTTCAACTCCTCGGATAACGATTCCAAATCATGTGTTAATACCAGCGTGCTCGATATTTGACTTAGTTTTTGCCTGTCATCCACCAACTCAAATTCCAATACCTTAACTTCTTTTAAACATGCGTCTTGAACAAGTTTTGTAGCATGAATTAACGATGAAAGAACAGTGGTTAAACTATCTACTTCGTCTCTATATAGACCGACTCCCGCAGTAAGAGTATCTAACGCTTCAAACCACTTAAGGAAATCATTGGAAATCAAATTATACTCAATTAAAATTTCATCAAATATTTTGAAGAAATGTCTTTCACAAAATGGCTTTGCTTTTATGCTATCAATTAGGATATCTGCCCATTTTTTTATTTGCTCATCTTTAAAATCATTATGAAAATATAACATAAATTCATTCAGAGCATATGCTTTTAGCGTATCCGAGTTTGTCCATGAGTCATCATGAGCAACTTTATTCGACAAAAACTCCTCGTTCAAGCAACCACATGACTGTCTTATTGTAATATCACAGCCTATATATTGTCGTTCTTCAACCACGTCACCATTAATGACTCTTATAAGAGTTTTCATGCTCGCATCGCCAATCCCATGAAAGTTTTGTCTTACCGTAGTCAATGAAGGTGTGAATGCTGTCGCAACTCTATCATCATCAAACCCTATCACAGCAACATCTTTTGGCACTGACACACTCCTCTTCTTGAGCTCATTTATCGCGCCAAATGCAGTAACATCATCACTTGCAGCAATTGCATCATATGGAAGTTTCATCTCATCAATTAATTTTATAACAGCATCAGACCCGCATTTTTGAGTAAAATTGCCGGGTAAAACATATCTCTCATCGAATGCAATATTATTAGCATCCAATGCCCTTTTATACCCATCAAGGCGCTCCTCAGCCTCGAAATGACCTTTCGGACCTCTAATAAATGCAATATTCTTCTTGCCATGGACCTTAATTAAATGGTCTACAATCTCAAAAACTCCGTTCATATTATCTGACAACACCGCAGGAATACCAGGCAGATTGTATGAAACAGATACTGTTGGAATATTCTTAAATGTCTCCGTAATATGGTCAGCAAAATCATCAATGCTCTCTTCCGGAGCAATAAATCCGGTAAATATAATCAAACCGTCAAGCGACTCACTATTTTTGATAATTTCATAGCATGTCTCATAATGAGAAACATAATCTATGTCAAACGTCTGATATGCGCCAACATAAATACTGATATCAATATCATATTGATGAGCGCAGTCATTGATACCATCAACAATTGCATTTTGACACATATCACCAATATTGGCAATCAATGCTGCAATATGTAAACGTCCACTCTTACTACTCACTTCACGCTTTCCTCTCAGATATTTTCATCTCGATTCATCCTCTCGAGTCGTCTAAATACAATCATATACGCAACTAACAATAGCATTAGTGCAACCGGCCATGCTATCGGATCAGACAGCAGCACTCCCTGATAACCCCATATCTGTGTAAGTACGACTACTGATATGATGCGTAATGCAAGCTCTACAAAACCTGATATCATTGGTATGAATGTGTTCCCCAGCCCTTGTAATGCTGCACGATATAGGAAAAGTAGATATAGGAAAGGCAGTCCCAGGGTCATAAACCTCAGTTGCACAACTCCGACATCCAACACCGCACTTATCTGCGCCGGATCACCATCGATAAGCAGAGCAAGTATTTGTCGTCCTAATGGTAGTGTTACTGCCATGATTATAATCACAGATCCGAATACGAGTTTTAGACCATCTTTGATTCCTTGCTTAACTCGATCAAGCTGCTTTGCGCCAAAGTTTTGTGCTACAAATGTCGCTATCGAAGCTTCAATTGCACCGCCTGCTATCATCAAAAGACTGTACATCCGCTTCGCTGCTGCTATACCCGCAACAAACTCTGTACCAAACTCGTTAACATAGCGTTGTACTACAAGTCCTCCGACTTGAACAACTGCATTGCGAATTCCAAGTGGTAACGCCAATCGCAAAAGAGGGCGTACTGAATTTTTGTCAATTTTATACCCGCATCCCTCAAAAGCTCCCGTCTTTTTGATTGCCCATATACAAAAAGCTAATGCAGCACCTTGCGCAATCAATGTAGCTGCTGCAACTCCGGCTATACCAAATGGGAATACCAGTATCAGATTGAATGCTATATTAACGATGGTCGCAACAATCATTGCACGCAATGGTGTCTTGCTATCGCCAAGAGCAAAAAGTGTCATTGCAAGCAGGTTATATCCGAACATTAATGGCATTCCTGCCCATATCCAACTTAAATATATAACCGATCCATCAACCAATTCTTGTGGAGTTTGTAAAAGTTCCATGAGATGTCTGCATACAAATACGCCGACAACAGCCATAATAATTGAAAATACCGCAGCAATGTAGATTGATGTTATAAATGCTTTCTGTAAACCATCAGAGTCTTTTGCACCAAAACGTTGGGCAATCAATGTACTAAATCCTTGATTGAGGCCCAGAACAGCGCTAAACAAAAGCCAATGCGGACTTGCTGCCGCTCCAATTGAAGCAAATGCATAGACTCCCAGTATTCGTCCGATTATTGCACTATCCGCCACAACTAACAGCAATTGTAAAGCATTCGATATCAACAAAGGGATAGAGAACCTTAACATCAGGTTGATAGGCTTCCCCACTGTCATATCCTTAACTTTTGACATACAGTACTCCATTCCGCACATTTCGCAATAATACTATATCATATGATACCTTTAAATCAACAGAAACTTTTGATTTAATGTAAAACGATAATCATCATTTTGTCTTTCATGACAAAACGACAAAAGTATTATTGTTAATATTGCACAAAAAAGAGTAGTCGCTTTTGTGTGTTTAACAGAATCTTAATATTTGACGTGAAATTAACACACATTTAGTTGTAAATCGTTTTACTATATGTTAGAGTCTTCTTATTGAAATTGCATCTCTATGAACCCTTCGCCCATAATCTTGCTGAATCTTATTTCCCCACTCTGCGTTAATTTTCCTTGAAAGACGGATGTATTTCTACGAAAAATTGCCTTGATTGAGAAAATAATATCCACCAATCTAATTAGACGCTAGGTTTATAGAAATACCCGAAAACGGAGAGGTGATACATCATCGCAACTATTACCGAAATTGCATTAGAGGCTAATGTGTCAAACACCCTTGTCTCACGTGTACTTAATAACAAACCCGGAGTCAGCCCGGAAAATAGAGCAAAAATCCAAGCAATCATTGAGAAACACAATTATGTACCAAGCGCCATCGCTCGTTCACTTGTTACACAAAAGACATCTACAATCGGCGTAGTACTCGACAATCTTACTGATCCGTTTTTCTTTGGTTTCATTGACGGAGTACATCGAATGTCAGAAGAACTGAACTATAATGTTGTCTTTTGCAGTGGAAATGATGATTATGACTTAAAAGCACAGTACATAGATTATTTTTCACAAGGTCGAGTTGATGGTATAATTGCGTATAACAGTAATATGAAAGATGTCTTTTACGAGCAAATTAAAAAAGCATCAAACTTCGTCATAGTAGAGGGCAATGTTCCCGGTAAAATATTCAATAAAGTTCAAATAAACAATTTTGACGGTGCATATCGCGCCACAACATATCTTATTAAGCAAGGTTATAAAAACATTGTCCACTTCACCGGCGATATGGACTACCATTGCTCAGTCGATAGGATGAACGGTTTTTTAAAAGCCATGAGCGATTATTCCCTACCAACTGATGATGTGATTATCTACACGGATTTCATGGAAGAACTCGCATATCACAAAATGAAAGAAGTGATTCGCAGCAGAAACATACCGGAAGCATGTTTTGCCGGAGCCGATAAAACCGCATATGGTGTTTTACGAGCCATGATAGAGAGCGGACTCACCGCTCCAAAAGATATGGCAATAATTGGTTTTGATGGAGATGTACCCGACACTCTTGGAATTAATTTCCCAAAACTCACTACAATGCGCCAACCCATGTTTGAAATAGGTCGCGAAGCCGTACGATTGATTGTCCGCGCCATAGAAGATCCCTCTGCACCCCCTGTTACGACAGTTCTTAATACCGAATTCGTGATTGGCGAAACTGCATAAACCTGACGTCAACCGACTATAAGTCGTGACGATAAATTAACAAAATTTTATGGAGGTAAACAGATGAAAAAGCGCATTTTTTCCCTTGTACTCGCAGTTGTAATGGTTTTTAGCCTAGTAGGTGTATTGGCTGCATGTACAGACGATGATCCCGTACCAACACCGCCGCCAGTGGACGACAATGGTGACGAACCTACACCAACACCGCCGCCAGCAGATGATGAAGACGAAAATGGCGAAGAGCCTGTAGCTCCTGCACAAGTATTTCGCCCCAGAGTAGTTGGCGAAGCTTTTGAAATGCCTGAAATGGTAACAGAACTACCACGTGAAGAAACCTTGATTTTCGGTGGTCTTCAGTGGGAACAACCACAAGGCTGGCATCCTTTCCACGGACAAGCTCTAAACTTTGCCATCGACCAAGTAGGGCATGGCTCACGTACGTTGGTATATGAAACACCATTCATGTACAATGTTTTGACAGACGAACTAATTCCACTTCTTGCATATGGTCCATTTGAGTGGAGTGCAGATATGACTTATCTGACCTATAGAATGAACCCAAATGCAGTATGGAGTGACGGTACCCAAGTAACAGCCCATGATGCTGCGTTTACATGGGAAGCAGGATTCTATACACATGGTGGAAACACTCTATGGCTTGACTTTATCGAAGATGTTGTAGCACTTGATGATGAAACAGTTCAAGTTCAAGCTGTTATGTATGGCGATGTCCCTGTATTTGCCAGACAAGTTGAGAGATTTATCTATGAAGTTTACGTTCTTCAAGAAGCGTGGCTAAGAGATCTTCTCGAGCGTAACGACTTTGATGCTGATGAAATCGCAGCGGATCCAGGCTATGACTTCGTATGGTCAGGTCCTTTCACAAGATTCTTCGGTGATGAAACCAGAAACGTTCTCGTACGTGATGATTACCACTGGAGTCAGCATGACTCAATGTGGGGAACCGTGCCTACACCAAGATATATCGTTGCTTTAATTCTTGAAGGCGGCAACCCTGCTGTTACTGCAGCACTTATGGTCGGCGACATTGACATGAGCCAACACTTCATATCTGATGTTCACCTACTATGGGAAGAACAAGGTCTACCAATTTCTACATTCATGGATCAACCACCTTTCAACATCTCTGCAAATATGCCCACAGCTCACTTCAATATGACAATACCGATGTTAAGAGATCATGTTGAGCTCCGTCGCGCAATCGCATGGGCAGTTGACTATGAAGCAATCATTGCAAATGCAATGACAAATCAAAGCCCGACATTTGCACAATATCCACGCTCATTGTTCGCGCCGGTTCCCGGTGAGCAAGCGCTGTATAATCAAGCTGAAGTTGCACATCTACAATGGACAGGCGGAGAAGTAGACAGAGCAAATGATTTACTTGACGAAACCGGTTTGTTCCCAATGGGCGACGACGGATGGCGTACATATAATGGCGAACGGATATCAATTGTTGCTTCAGCTCCATCAGGCTGGACTGACTGGGAAGCATCAATTGAAATCATAGCTGCCGCCGGTGCTTCAATCGGCATTGAAATCACCACCCTCTTCCCATCTGAAGCTGAGTTCTATGATTTCACAGCAGCTGCACCACCAAATCCTGATTCACCCGGAATCTTCATGTTCTGGACTCCAAGTATTACGAGAGTTGGCGCATGGGATCGTACACGTTGGTTAATTAGCTCTGAGCGTCTCGACGAATGGCCCCATAACTGGAACGGTGCAAACTACAGCATGTTCCATAATGAGCGTGCAAACGAAATCGTAAGACAAATTCCACTTGTAACAGACGACGCTGAACTTAGAGCACTCTACACAGAGGCGGTGTATATCTACCTCTACTATGTACCATCATTCTCACTAATGTATCGTCCTGCAATGTTCCACACAGTCAATGAGTCTGTATGGACAGGGTTTACAGAAGCCGGTGATGGACGTAATGTTCCACCACTAAATGGTTTGAGTGGCTATGCAGTAGCAGACCTCTTTAATCTACGCTTAGTTGGATAATTTATCCTGTATCGCACAAAAAAGTGAAAGTGCTCAACGTGAGCACTTTCACTTTACTCCAAAAATCAAGCATTTCTATAAAAATACTAACGTCATTCTGCGCGTAGTCGCAGAATCTAGTACGCACAGATTTCTTGGATTCTGCGACGACCCGCTGAATGACGAAGAACGGGGGGATTTGCCCTATGAGTGAGCAAAACACAACAATTGACCAACTTAATGATCAACCTAACGAACAACCTAATGATAATGAACAGCCTGGTGAACAAAAGAGCTTTGTAAAACGCACGATATCACATGGGTTTTTTAAGTTCTTTGTACGTAGGTTATTTTGGCTCGTAATAACACTTTTCGCAGCAGTTTCTCTCAACTTTTTTCTACCTCGCTTAATGCCCGGTGACCCCATATCAACTCTAATTGCAAGACTGGCTGCTGGAACTGATGCTGAGCTAATTCGTAGGACCATCGAGCATTTCTATTACCAATTCGGACTCTACCAACCAGTCTATGTGCAGTTTTTTACATATATAGGCAATGTAATACAAGGTGATCTTGGTCAATCATTTTCACAGTTTCCAAGACCTGTTTCTGATATCATCCTATCTTCCCTGCCCTATACTCTTGCTTTGATGATTCCGGCGATTTTTGTGGGATGGATTCTAGGAAATGTATTGGGTGCTGTCGCTGCTTATGTTCGTAAGGGCTTTGATAAAATAATGTTGCCGATTTCTCTTTTCATAACTGGAATTCCGGCATTTGGAATGGCAATTATTTTACTTACTGTCTTTGCCGTTAACCTGTCATGGTTTCCTGCTGGGGGAGCATATCCTGTTGTTATGATTCCTTCGTGGAGTTGGAGTTTCTTCATGGGGCTTTTACAACACTATCACCTGCCGTTTTGGTCAATGGTACTCTTGGCAATCGGCGGACAGGCAATCGGTATGCGTTCGATGTCAATCTATGAGCTAAACGCCGATTATGTTAAATACAGTCGATACATGGGAATTAAAGATCGCAAGATTGTAGGTTATGTTTTCCGAAATGCCATGCTTCCACAAGTGACAGGATTAGCACTTCAAATAGGCACATTTTTGAGTGGCGCACTATTTGTTGAAATTGTATTCTCATATCCTGGACTAGGTACTACTTTGATGTCCGCTGTAAGCCAAAATGATTATCCTTTATTATCCGGTCTTACACTCTTTATAATTATAATGGTGCTGGTCATGGTATTCTTGTTAGACATTTTTTATGCGATAATTGACCCTAGAGTCAAAGCTTCGCTGGTAGAATAAGGGGAGGGTTACATAATTTGAATAAATTCAAATATTTTAATGTGCCAATAGCTCCCCCTTCGGGGAACCGCAAATTGATGCACAAAATGACCATTCCTATTTCATGGCTATTTTGTAACCGAATAAATCGAAAGGAATGGTCATATACATGAAATCTCAATTGAAACAAATAACTCGCTCCTCAAAATTTATGACAGGCTTTATTTTAATCTTTGTCATAGTTGCATTTATCCTTATATATCCGTTATTTAATCCAGGCAACCCACTTGAAATGATTGGTCTAGGTACGTTCTTTAGACCCGGTACATATGTGTCGGTCTATGACTCACTTAATGTGCAACGCACCTATACCTTACGCTTGCCTGAAGCTGCTGCAAATCGTATAGATGGTAAGCTCTCATATGATGACCGAGAGAGTATGAGGGATTGGCTTATTAGATATGGTGAGCAAGAGGGTGTTGCTGGGCTTACTTATGAGGAGATCGACACCTACGATGTTCACGCTTTGCTTGCACTTTGGTGGGAGCATTATACAACAGATGTATTTATAGAGGGAATGATCACTGCCGATCGCAGACTTGTCGCCCGTATAGATAGTAGAGTAGAGAGGATTTTCGAGGATAGCGATATTATCCTAATGATGTACAACTATGAAACGGGAGAATATGAAGAGTTCGGGGTTGTTACCGCCACTGATTATGTGAATATCCGTGAAGTGGCAAATACAATCTGGCTACCACTTGGCACAGATAACTTCGGACGTGATGTGCTCAAGCAGCTTGTATCCGCAACGGGAGCATCACTAATCATGGGTCTTATTGCGGGGGTTATCGCTACAATAATAGGTCTTACATTTGGGCTTCTGTCAGGTTATTTGGGGGGTATAGTTGACGATATACTCATGTTCATCTTTAACCTATTTACGGTCATACCCGGATTCATTTTGCTTGTACTTATCTCATTTGCAATAGGACAAGAGCAGCGAGGTATGTTAACCGTTGCCATTGTCATAGGGGTAACCTCATGGGTCTGGACTGCACGTTCTGTGCGCTCACAGGTTATGTCACTACGTAACCGTGATCATGTAAACTTAAGCAAGTTAAGTGGTCACTCACTTCCAAAAATCTTAGTAAGAGACGTTGCTCCATACATCGCTTCATATGTTGTTATGGCGTTCATTCTTCAAGTTTCAACAGCCATACTTGCCGAAGCCGCCCTTTCAATGATTGGGCTAGGACCGATGACCACTGAGCAGGCAACTCTTGGACTTATGATGAACTGGGCAATGAACTTTGGTGCACATTTGATTGGAGCATGGTGGGCATATATCCCTGTTGTTCTAGTCATTGCAACAGTTTCTTTCGCGCTCAACTTAATGAATACAGGGCTGGATCAGATATTCAACCCGCAACTACGGGAGGGTTGATGATATGGGTAAAATAATACTTGATGTAAAGGGTTTAACTACAAAGTATGTTACCCGATTTAATGAAGATGTTTATGCGGTTAACAATGTTTCATTCCAGCTTGAAGAAGGACGCTCAGTCGGCATAGCGGGCGAATCCGGTTGCGGTAAGTCTACGCTTGCACTGAGCTTGATGGGCTACTATTTTGCGCCACTCCATTATATGAGCGGAGATATCATAATCGACGGAAATAACATTACGCAAAGGGATCCTAACGATGTACGTAAGAATGTATTAGGCACTGAAATCTCATACATCCCACAAGCGGCAATGAATGCGCTCAATCCCACAAGAAAGATTATTCGCTTTATTGAGGATGTTGTACGTGCTCATGAGCCTAAGGCATCAAAGAAAGATATCTATGATCTGGCAAGACAACGTTTTGAGGTTCTCAATCTGCCTGAAAGTACACTGCACAAACACTCAGTCGAGTTATCAGGTGGCATGAAGCAAAGAACCGTTATCGCAATTTCCACGATTCTTTCGCCAAAGGTGCTTATAGCGGACGAACCGTCATCAGCTCTCGATGTTACAAGTCAGAAGGCAGTTATAAAGATGCTTAATGATTTGATGGATCTTGGTTTTATTAAGTCCATGATTTTCATCACTCACGAGCTGCCACTACTGTATAATGTAACTGACGACATAATGGTTATGTATGCTGCACAAGTCGTTGAGAAAGGCACTGCAAATCAAATGGTTTTTGACCCGCTTCACCCATATTCAAAAGGCTTGATGGGTGCTATGCTGGTGCCTGAAGAAGGTGCTCGTGACATTAAGCTTATAGCTATACCAGGAACTCCTCCTAACTTAAAGAGTCCACCCACGGGCTGTCGCTTTGCTGAACGTTGCAAGTATGCCATGCCACAATGTAAGGTGTATACTGTAGAGTACAATGATGTTGAAAACAATCGTGGTTTCAGATGCTTAATGTCAGAGAATGAGCTTCGCGAAGCCTATGCTAAGGAGGGATCACAATAATGAGTGAGAAAAGACAACTTTGCCTTAGCGGAAAAGGCGTGACAAAAGTCTTTGGACATGGTAGAAAGAAAACAGTCGCTGTTAATAACGTCGATTTCGAATTTTATTCTGGCGATTTGATTTCCATTGTTGGTGAGTCCGGCAGTGGTAAGACTACACTCATTAAGATGTTGCTCGGTTTGACATCTGTAACTGATGGTGAAATTTTCTTCATGGGTAAGAAGCGTGATATCCGCTCACGAAAGAACAAAAAAGAGTACTGGAATGGTATTCAGGCGATTTTTCAAGACCCGTACTCTTCATATAATATTTTCAGTAAGATAGATACTGTTTTACTTGATTGTATTAACATGCGCGGTGGTCGTCGTTTTCCTATAAAAAAGAAGATTGAGATGATGCGTGAGGCTTGTAGCTTTGTGAATCTAAAATTTGACGAGATGACTAACAAGTATCCGTTCGAGCTTTCCGGTGGTCAAATGCAACGCTTGATGATTGCTCGTATTTTCCTCCTGCGTCCTAAGATTTTGCTCGCTGACGAGCCGACCTCAATGATTGACGCGTGCTCTCGTGCAACGATTTTGGATTACTTGCTGAAATTACGTGATGAAATAGGTATGACTATCATCTTTATTACCCACGATATGGGTCTGGCTTATTATGTTTCTGACTCTGTGTATATCATGGAGAGAGGCAAGTTCGTTGAGTATGGCTCCGCAAATGAGATAATCCTTAATCCAAAAGCGGATTATACAAAGCAATTACTTGATGATATTCCGAAAATTAACAATCCATGGGAGTTCAGCCGTAACCGCAGACCCGCAGAAACAGGTGCAAGTTAGATGTATTTATACTAGGATAAGTGAAAAGTCTCATTTTGAGACTTTTTACTTTGAGATAAAGGGACTGTTTGCCTAGCTTCCGTTAAAACAAGAGATCATTGTTCCCGCACCGAGTGCGTCATTTTATCAAGCGTTTCAACCCGGGGCTCCCGTGCGACTTGTCGCATGGGGTGGAGCGTTGCGGGAGATTTAACTCACCGCTTGTTGAGGAAAATTGTACCCGCCACCTACGCTACGCTTAGAAGAGGGGAAAATCTTAGCGAAGTTATAGTAATCACTGATAGAAAGGTTTGATTTCTTTGAAGAAAATATGTCTATATTTAAAAAAAAGCAGTGTTTTTGTTTTTGCTACACTGCTTCTTCTCCTGCTTGTTGCCTGCGACGATGAAACATTTGAGCAAAACGAAGTCCACATAAATAATGAGTTTTTTGAAAGTTATGCTTACCGTATTGACATGGATTCTTCTTTTTATTTATATGTGCCCGACTTTATTCATGGCACACTTGTACATGATGGTCGAATATACTTCTACTATGTAGAAACTGATGTTGTTGAGGCTGAAGTTGATATTGATGGTAATATAGATATTGACACATTAGAACCACCCGTTTCTACAATCATTATTGAGAGCATGTACCCAGATGGAACACGTGTTTCCAAAACAGAGATTGAAAATGCAGGGAAATTCATAAGCATTTCAGGGTTTCGCATCACAGAAGCTGGAAATTTTGTTTTACTGTTTACAGATTCAAACTTTGCACATTTTGATGATGGTACACAGGTGATTTATGCGGAATATTCGTCACAAGGCATAGAGCTTGCCAGACATGAAATCACTGGTTTTGCCCAACGTGGTAACGGAGGGTTCTATTTAAGACAAGTGCTCTTTGTAGATGATGGCATGGTGTTGCTTGTTAGCACCGATGATAGTACGTTTCTTTACGTAGTAGATGAACACTTTTCTGTACATAGCCAGACAGAGTTGGAAATGGGAACACAGGCAATGATTCCAATGGTACAAACTGAGGAAGGACGACTGTTTGTATATTTTACAGAGCGAGCCGGAGGCGCACATCGCTCCACTTTACGAGAGTTTAACCGTGAGTCTGCTGATTGGGGCGAAAGGTTTCCTATTTCCGGAACGGATATTCGCGCTATGTACCCGGCGTCAGGCGACACAAGCTTTGACTTTTACATAGATTATGGAATATATCTTTTTGGATACAGCCTAGAATCGGAAGAAAAAACTACAATTTTGAACTGGACAGAATCTCAAACATCGGCAGGTGCAGGCTCTCACCTGAACTTCTTAGACACCGGCGAGATTTCCATATTGACCGACAGGGGATTTTTCACCGATGACCGCTATGTGGAACATACTATATTAGCTCGTGTTGATAGGGCTGACCTGCCTGATTATACTACCATTACCTTAGGTGGCGTTAATATTTCGCATAACTTGTATACACGACAGCATGTGATGGATTTTAATCAACGAAGCCAAACACACCAAATTGAAATCATAGACTACTTTCCAACCGGAGGCGACAATGTTGATTACATAGCTGCACGTACCCGATTTGCCATAGACCTTATTACCGGTCGTGCTCCGGATATAATTATGGGACATATGGATATAATGGCTCCTATCACAGACGCAGGACTTCTGCTTGATTTATATGAATTTATAGATGCCGACCCCGTCTTGGAACGTTCGGACTTTATTCCGAGCATTTTAGAGTCGCTAGAAGCTCATGATGGCTCATTACCTGCAATATATTACTATTTCACATTATTTTCACTGAGCGGTATGGCAGGCACAGTTCAAAATTCCGACACTTGGAACTTTGATGAAATGCTTTCATTGATTGAAGGAGCGGTTCACGCTGGTGTGGCTACCATTATATCTAACAGTCTTCAATTCGAAATGAGTTCAACAGCATTTGTGAATCGAGCTTTGGCAGATCCCGAGCTGGGCTTTATTGATATGGTAGAAAATACAGCTAATTTAGACAGTGAAGAATTTATACACATTTTGGAACTTGCCACAGCTTATTTTCCCCTTGATACATCCATAGAATGGGATGCATGGGATGCACATATGCGCTACATGGCGTCTTTAGATGCCACTTCAGTTGCAGCAGGAAGAATGATGCGCGGAGAAG
>Ga0123355_10002372_pt1 | contig 26631 bp, 24 predicted proteins | sample TergutEmb28metaG_3_FD_89872 | JGI IMG/M metagenome (GOLD analysis project Ga0123355, IMG submission 89872) | Embiratermes neotenicus P1 segment gut microbial communities from Petit-Saut dam, French Guiana - Emb289 P1 | ecosystem: Host-associated > Arthropoda: Insects > Digestive system > Gut ... | reverse complement strand
ATGCCCAAAAGCGTGAATATAAAACGTCCTTTGCGCCGCAACAGATTCTTGGATACGAGTTTGAAAATATTCATGCTATTTAATCCACCACCTCAAACTGTGTAGATGTTATTGTAAACCCTGGGCCACAACATGGACGGTTTTCCCTAAGTATGCCCTCCACCGAAATCATATCCCCGATTTGTGGAAGCGCTTGGCTTCCGCGATAGTCTACGAGGATCTCAAAAGTACCTGTTTCGTTTTGCAGGGCAAAATCTTGTGTGCCAGAATCGCCCACGATGCCTATAAGGGTTATTGCGCCAACATAATTGGTTGGGCTTTCCTGAATTTCCTCAATGGTAAAAATATCGCCGTTGGAATTGCTTACCCCTTGTGCAACACCATTGCCTCCGCAAGCGGATAGCGCAAACATGACTACAATGGCGATATATACAGCAAAGCCTTTTTTTGTTTTTTTCATATCAATGTCTCCTTCTTTAAATAGATTGCATAATCCCTTTAATAATATACAAACCATAAAATTTTCTCAATACAGCAAAATTACAAGTAAATTTCAAAGACATTGACACGCGGTAAAATATATGGCAATCTATCACTACGCATGTAGTGAAATATTCACGCAATAAAGGAGAGTAAAGCATGGATTTTAAACTTAGTGACGCGGAACTGGCCATAATGCGCATCCTTTGGGCAAACGGCGAAACCCGCGCTACAGAGGTTGCGGACATTGCTAAGGCCAAATACGACTGGGAAAAGAATACCGGATATACATTCCTGCACCGCCTTATTAAGAAAGGCGCGGTAACGCGGCGCGACCCTGGCTTTTACTGTACCGCCGCTTGCGAGCGTGACGTGTTGCTGGCGCAGGAAGCCAGGGCGATGGTGGGCAAGCTGTATAGCGGGTCTATTGGCCAGTTTGTATCCGCGTTTTTTGGAGGGAAGGCTATTTCTGCCGAGGAAAAAGAACAGTTGCAAAAACTAATAGACGAACATAAATAAATTAGCGCCGCCGCAGAGTGTAGATTGGATTAAGGGGATGAATATACTGTGCAATTTTTCGAAACATTTCTAACCATGAGCCTTACGGGCAGTGTTATGATAGCTGCCATTATACTTATCCGCCCATTGCTTAACCGTTGGCGGACGCATGGGATACTGCTTCTGCTATGGTTTGCCGCTTGTGCGATGCTACTGACACCTTTTAGGTTTACGTCTCCTATAAGCGCGTTTGGCGCTATTGGTAACCTGCCTATCCTTTCGGACGCATTTACCGTCGGGCATTTTATAGGAATCGAAAGCGCTATGATGTTCGCATATGGGGATTATCAGCAAATTATTGCCGACGCTAACACGGCGGCGCAATGGGCTTCTATTTTATTCGTTATATGGCTGGCTGGGGCTTGTGTGGCTCTAACATATGCCGCCGTTACCGGGATACTGTTGCGTTGCCGGTTTAAGGATGCCGTGCAACGGCCGGATATGACTGCGTTTATAGGCTTTAAAGCCCGCGTTTATGTATCATCCCACACGGCCGGGCCCTTGACTTACGGCATTTTCCGCCCTTGTATTATCTTGCCGCTTTCGGTTGACAAAATGGACGATGATTCCATCGAATATATGCTGGTTCACGAGCTCCAACATATCCGCGGCCGGGACGCGTTAATTAATCTGCTATGGATTTTATCGTTGTGCTTGCACTGGTTTAACCCTATCGTATGGCTGGGCTGGACAAGCCTGCGCCGTGATATGGAAACAAAGTGCGATGCCAATGTGCTAAAGCATATAGGTGCCGAACGGCGTACAGGCTACGCGCAAACATTGCTTGATATGGTACCGTTGCAACGGATGGTATTCCCTCTTGCCTTTGGCTCATCATCCGCTAAGGACAGAATCATTGGGATTTTGGCCTACCGCCCAGCTACAAAGCGCGCTGTTTGTGCCGCACTTGCTATGATGCTCTTTTGCATGGCGCTTTTTGCCGCTAATCCTGCACGTATTAGGGCAGAGGCGTATTTCTCCATAGCTGTTTCCATTCATCCCGATGACACGGGTATCCATCTTTTTAGGGTTCAATCCCAGCCCGCCGACAGTAGATATGGAAGTTTTCAAAGGTCTGTTTACATCCATAGCGGCGCGTTTGCATCATTTTCAGACGCTCAGCAGTTCTTTATAGAAAACTATCTTGTAGAGGCAGACATAGCGATAAATAACTTAGTGCCCGAATCCGCTACAAGACATAATTTTGGGGTTTCCTCTGGGCCTTTTTTTACATGGCAGGGACTAAACATCTCCGTTACAACCGATGCTGAAACAAGAAACTACATGCTAATGGACACATCAACGTTTATGAGTGACGATGTAGACTTAGCGCAGGCGGTTAACGCGCTCATATCCCGTACATGGACTTCCGCAACCTCACAGGAGGACTGCCGGTATCGTAGCCCGCACACAGGTTAAATCATGCAAACATGCCAAACAAGGAGGCGTTTACAATTAAAATCGAAATTAACGAAATCACAAAAGTTTACCCATCCGGCAAGCAGGCTTTGCAAGACATAAACATTCAAATGGAAAGCCCTAATCTCATCGGTATTCTTGGGCCAAACGGCGCGGGAAAAACCACTCTTATGAAATTGCTAATAGCCGGGCTGACCCCTACCAAAGGTGAGATTTTGCTAAACGGCAAGAAGCTATTGTCCCAGGAAAAACAGATGAAGTCCCAGCTGGGATACCTACCACAAAGTTTTGGGCTGTTTGACGAGCTTACGGTATGGCAGTTTCTTGACTATATGGCGGCCCTCAAGGGGATACGCGATAAAACGGCCGTCAGCGCCGTTCTTGAGCAGGTCAACCTTACGGAGCAACGCAAGACCCGCATCCGCCGCCTCTCCGGCGGTATGCGCCAGCGTGTCGGCATAGCGCAGGCGTTGCTTGGCAACCCGAAATTAATAATTTTGGACGAGCCTACCGTGGGCCTTGACCCGGAGGAGCGGGTAAAATTCCGCAACCTATTTTCTGAGATGGCGCGGGATAAAATTGTTTTGCTTTCCACTCATATTGTCGAAGATGTGCAATCCATATGTAACCGGGTGCTGATACTTGATAAGGGCAAAATCCTCTTTGACGGTACCCCTTCAGAGCTGGTTGCCCAAACTGCCGGGCATGTAGGGGTATTTGTTTCCCAAATAGGCGAATCTATGCCGGATAACTGCCAAGTAGTATCAAAAGTTAATATTGCCCGGGGAATCCAGTGCCGCATTATCGCCCATGAGTTGCCCGCTTTTGCGGAAGCGGCCGAGCCTACGCTGGAAGATGCTTACCTCTATTGCATAGAGAAGGGAGTGGACGCGCTGTGATTTCGCTTTACCGTGTAGAGCTGAATCGGCTGGCTTTATCGAAATTTACGTGGGTTGCCGCGGTATTGTGCCTATGCGCGCCGCTGTTAGGACATATTATGCCTTTAAGCAACCCGCATGTAATGACCGGGCAGTTTATCGCAAACCCGGTGCTGGCAGGCACGACTGCCGGGGCACTTGTATGGGCATTGCTTGCGTTGTTGGAATCTAATCGGGTAAACCGTGCCGGTACCGGCATATTGATAGACGCGGTTGCCTCGCCTGTTTCTATGGCGCTTGCGCGTGTTGTGGCGCTTATTACATTATCGGGTGGGGTATGGCTTGTTAGCGTATTGGTTTATTTGCCTTACACCATCATTAACCTGGATTTTTTGTTCAGCCTTGACCTTTATATAATCAGCTTTCTTGTTTTAATGTTACCTACTTGGTGGGTTTCTATTTTGCTGGCATCAGCCCTTAGCCAAATTACCCGCCGTATCGAGCTTGCCGGGCTGTTGTATGCTTTTTTTGTTTTTCTCAGTTTTACCGCAGTAGCTATGGGCGATTTGTTTTCCACATGGTTAACCCCTATTGTGCTAACATTTTCGGATGGGTTTTCCAGCCTTTATTATCTGCGTATAGCCTTCTATTCCCGCTTGATTTGGCTGGCGCTTTCGTGTGGGTTATGGGTATTTTCGCTGATATGTATCCGCCGGTATCAGAAAAACTTGATAGGTTCTTTTTGGTGTGGGCTCAAGATGGTTTATCTGCCTGTTGCGGCGGCGGTATTTATTGTTGCGGGGTCTTTTTTATGGATTAACCAGCCGTTTGTTGACCATGGCCCTGCGGAGTTTCAGTTTAATTTTAACGGCGCTGCCGTAAGCACACGTGTTGATAAGGTTTTGTACAGGCTGACGCCAAGGCCGGCTACAGGCAGGCTTCATGGCATAGCCGAGTACACCGCGGAGTCGGGTAACAGCGGCGGGTACAGCGTTTGGCTAAACGCCGGTTACAGAATCCTTTCAATTGAATATGATGGCCGGCCGGCCGAGTTTATCACAACATCCGAATTTTCGGCGGACGCGGTACGGACAGACTTTGTCATAACACATAGTGGCTGGCAAACCCTGACAATAGAGTATGAGGGCTTTCCGACTATGATTCGTGCTTTTGCACCCAACAGCTGGGGTAATGAAATCAACTCAAGTAATATCACACTTACCAACACCGGATCTATACCCAGAGTTGACGGGTTGGGGCTTCCGGCTTCATACAATTTGGAGGTGACTTTACCGGGCAATATGATTCCCGTTGTTAATCATAGGTTAATATCAGACTATATGGTGCTGGATAACGGCTCAAGGCTTTGGACGGCAAACATAGAAGGCTTTGGGCTAAGGCTTAACGCAGGCGATTATATTGTAGAATCCTTTGTAGCCGCCGGTATGGATGTGGATTTTATCTTTAGCCATAGGTATGAGCAAATTATGAGGGAGTTTGAAATACCCGGCGCAATTGCCGAGGTGCTTGATTTCTTTACAGAGCGCCTGGGGCCATTGCATTGGGCAACCTTGCCAAGCCTTTCTATGCTCCAAAGTAGCGCGCTTATGTTTGGCGGTATCGCGGGTGACGGCTTTGTGGAATGGGGCGAAAGCATTTTTACCGTAAGCAACCTGGATAACCCGCTTCAAGGCAGTAACTCCGCCGAAGTGTTTGTGCATGAGATGGTACATTTGTGGTGGGGCGGGCTTGGCGTCACCTCCGGCGGTGATTTTAGAAGTGATATCTGGTCTTGCGAAGGGTTGACGGTTTACTACACTTACAGGTTTTTCAAATACAAATATGGTGAGGAAAACGTCCGGCATATTGTGGATGCCTGGCAGGCCGCCGTGGATATTCAGGACCGGTGCTTTTTTAACCGCAATCCCGAGTATTTTGACAGACTGCCCGAGCGCCGCCAAGCGGGGATAAACACGCGCAACAGGGGCACAAACCTATACGCGCGTATGCCGCTTATGATTTTAAGGGCAGAGGAGTTGGTAGGCGGGCCGGAAAGAATGGACGAGTTAATGCGCCAGGTGTATGAGGAGTTTGCGGGTAATGGCTTTTTTGACCCTTTCACTTTTCAGCATTTCTTAGATGCCGTTAGCTTGCGGGAGGAGGATTTGAAACTTGGCTAAGATATTTAGATATGAATTAAAGCGGATGCTGTTTAGCAAATTTTACATCGCGTTGCTTATAATCAACGGGGCTTTCGCTTGGTTTGTGCTCACCACCGATATTATTGCCGGTGTAGCCTTTACCGCACCATTCTCTTTTTGGAGCTATGGCGCTTATATGGCAACTGTGATGCCAATGGCTATGATGACGGCTATGTTTTTGCTTAGCTCTTACTACTCCAAAAATGAAAAACAGGTAGAGGTGTTAACCTCCGCCACACCTGTTGACGAAGTTAAGTATATGCTGGTACGCAATGCAACTGTCGCGCTGGGGTTTTTATTGCTTATTCTTACGGCAATTTTGCTAAGCAGTTATTTTTACAGCACTTATTTTGGTTATTGGAATTTTGGATTCCTTTGGATTGCAGTGTTAACCATAATGCCAGGCTTTGTTTTCTTTATAGGGCTGGGGCACTGGGCCGGGAGTGTACGCACATGGTTTTTGTATGTATTGGTACCGGTTACATTTGCGGTAGGGTTTTTGCGGCACCCTATTGCTTTAGATATTTATGGCGGTGGGTATTATAGCGGTTTCCCGCTTACATTGCCGGTTGGCGCGGATGGGGAGCCCGCATTTGTGCTAAGCGCGGTTTTTTTGGTTACTCGAGCGCTTTACTTGATAATAGGTGGGGCTTGCTGGCTGTACGCCTTATACAAATCTTGTGCAAACAAAAAGGCTGGTAGCGAATCCTGAGTTATTTCGCTATCAGCCTTTATTTATATTTATAACCGGGCTTAATGCCCATGTTCATCTTCCTTAGGCGGCTCAAGCCCTGGGATAGTCACATTATTTTTGCAAGCATAATCCCAAAGCGCGGATCTAAGCGCCTCTTCGGCAAGTACCGAGCAATGTGTCTTAACGGCAGGCAAGCCATCCAGCGCTTCAAGCACAGCCTTATTGGTGACGGTCATGGCTTCTTGGATAGTCAGCCCCTTCACCATTTCCGTAGCCATACTGGATGTGGCCACCGCCGCGCCGCAACCAAAGGTTTTAAACTTTGCATCTATGACAATATTATTTTCTATTTTAAGATAGACCCGCATTATATCGCCGCAACTGGCGTTGCCCACGGTGCCTACGCCGCTGGCGTCTTCTATTTCGCCTACGTTGCGCGGGTTCATGAAATGCTCCATGACTTTTTCGGTATATTCCAAATTTATGCCTCCTTTAAATGGGGCTCTGCCCCCAAGCCCCCGCCACTCCGGCGGGCTAAGCCCACCTACGCTTCCTCGCTACGCTACGGAGCCGCACTGTTTGCGCGGCTATACTTCTATTTCCTTTAAATAATCATCATAAAGCGGGGAAAGCCCCCGCAATCTTGCTACGGTTTTTTCCAGCATATTCATTAGGTTGTCTATATCCTCTTGCGTGTTTTCGCGCCCTAAAGAAAATCGTATCGCGCCATTGGCCAGCTCGTGGCTGAGCCCCATGGCCATGAGCACATGAGAAGGCTCAAGTGCCCCGGAAGAACAAGCCGACCCGGTAGAAGCCTGGCAACCCAGCATGTCCAAGTGCAAGAGAATGGACTCCCCTTCGATAAACGAAACCGAGACATTCACATTACCGGGCAGGCGGTTATCCCTTGGCCCGTTAAGCCGTGTGTGCGGTATCTGGGTTAGGATTTCGTTAATCAGCTTGTCGCGTAGCGCGCTAAGCCTAATTTGCTCACGCGGCATCTCTTCCGCGGAAATCGCAAGCGCCGTGGCAAGGCCCACAATACCGGCTACATTTTCCGTACCGGCTCTGCGGCCGCGCTCTTGCGCGCCGCCGTTTAAAAGCGGTGCTATTTTTGTACCTTTTCTGATATATTGCGCCCCGACACCCTTCGGCCCGGAAAACTTATGCGCGCTTACGGACAAGATGTCAACATTAAGGGCGTTAACATCTATTGGTATATGCCCTGCGGCCTGTACTGCATCGGTGTGCAACGTGACACCGGTTGCGCGCGCAATCTCCCCAATAGCCGCCATAGGCTGAATTGTCCCTACCTCGTTATTGGCAAAAATTACGGAAACAAGCACCGTATCCGGACGGATTGCGGCCTCTACCGCTGTAGGCGATACAAAGCCCTCGCTGTCAACAGGCATATAGGTTATTTCGTAGCCCAGCTTCTCCAAGTGTTTGCAAGCATACAGCCCGGCATGATGCTCCACCGCCGTTGTTATCATATGGCGGCCCTTTTGCTTTTCGGCTTCCAATACCCCTTTGATTGCCCAGTTAACCGCTTCCGTCCCCCCGCCGGTAAAGAAAATCTCCTCCGGCTTAGCGCCTATTATACCGGCCACGGTCAGTCTGGCTTCGTCTATGGCCTTACGCGCCGCCCGGGCCGGGGAATACACACTTGATGGGTTGGCATAATTGTCGCTCAAAAAAGGCAACATCGCGGCTAGAGCATCCGGGTGCAAACTCGTAGACCCGGCATTATCGAAGTACAGGTTCCGGGGCATTATACGCCTCCCTGTACCGTGAAAAACGAGAATCCGTTAATTGTAATATCGTTTACAGGCCTGTCGTTGGCGCCTCTGTTTGTGGATGCGATGGCGTCTACTACATCCATACCCCACACCACATGGCCGAATACCGTATGCGCGTTATCGTTCCAATGCCAGTCCAGATGGGGGGTTCCGCCGTTTTCAAGGAAATAATCCAAAGACGCTGACGGGAACATATCCCTGACGCGTATTTCACTGCCATCCGGGAGAGTTTGCATAAGTTCATCCTGACGCGCGTTCATATCAATAAAGTTTGAGCGGCTTCTGGCATCTATTTCATTGTTTTGTACTACATAGAACTGACTGCCGATGGAATTTGGCAAAGCCGATTGCGCCATAGCAAGCGCACCCCTAAAATGCCTTAACTCCGAGCTAAACTCCTGCCCAAACTGGCTACCCCAGATGCTTTGACCGCCGGTGCCGGTACCAAGAGGGCACCCGGTTTGCACCATGAAATTAGGGATAACCCTGTGGAATATTATCCCGTTATAAAAACCGTTCCATGCATGAGTAAGGAAGTTTTCCACGGCAATTGGCGCCTCTGTCGGGAAGAACCTCATAACGATATCCCCTTCGCTGGTGTGCATCATAGCCAATAGCTCTCCGCGATATAGCGGGGATAATTGAAGCAGGTTTATTGTTGTAAGGTCTTCCGCATAGGTCTCCGGCTCTGGCCTAGGCGGGATGTCCCACACCGGCAGTAGCTCGTGTACTCTTTGCAACGTTACGCCCTCAATAACAAGCGTGTCCGCATCCCGGTCCGGCATAAGAATAGCGGCTACCCCATCGTCCGAAGAACAGCCCATTAGGGATAGCACCCCAATTAACAATGAAAATAATATTGCCGATACTAAAAATCTTTTTTGCATAGTATACACCTTTCCTTAGTTTGTTTTATTTGATTGGATTATACCCCAATATGAAAAATTTGTAATCATCCCGTACTAAACGCGAAGCACCCGCTTAAAAAACGCCGTAAACCCATCCGCGATACCGAAGTACTTTTCCTTATAATTGGCAATATCGTAGTAATACATACCACTGCCTAAATGAACAGACAGGCTGTCTATCGGGAAGCCCTCGCTACGCTTAGGATGGGGCTTGTCCACTATCATAAACCGCTCGCTTGCGATATCTTCGCCGGCGTATTCGTAGATTTCGCTGTCCCCAAGCACTAGGCATATAGAATTATGATACCTGGCCGTCACGCTTCCGCCAAACTCTTTAGCAATGGCGGCATAGTACTCCATCAACTCGGCATCGTTTAACCGGTGGCCGTTTATCCTGCGCACATGTACACCGGGCTGACGCGCATCCTCAAGCTCATCTATATACATCCCGCTGTCGCAGGAAAACACAGGCATGTTAAGCGCTTTGTAATAGGCCATGGCTTTGATTCTCGCGTTTTCAAGAGGGTTTGTGCCGCTTTCGTCTATATCAAGCTTTGGAGCGGATACATCTTGCAAAGACAGTATTTCCAACCCCAAAGACGCTATATGCTCCTTCATTGTATGGATTTTGGATTTATTGCTTGTGCCGTATACCAGTTTCATAGCGGTTTAATCCTTTCAGTGGCTCTTGCAAATAGCGCGTCAATGAAATCATCTCGCACAAACTCCCCAGACTGTACCATCCGGCGCACTTCCTCCATTGTCGCAACCTTTGTGTCCACGGTTTCCCCCGGTTGCAATACTACGTCCTCTATGCAAAAGTCCTGTATAAACAGCCATACATCAAAAAACGCGCGCTCATGCCTTATCTCAAAAACGAGCTCGCCGTTTTCCGGGGCTAAAATGAGCCCAGTTTCCTCTTTTGCCTCCCGTATGGCCGCGGACAAGCTGTCATCGCCGGTAGTGGCACACCCGCCCTGGAACTCCCACATACCGGCCCAGCTCTTACCTGGCGCACGCTTGGTTAACAAAAACCCGCCGCTACGGTTCATAAGGCATGTAAGCACCACCAGATGATAATCACCCTTGGGTAGCGGGTCCGCGCGGCGGTGGGTACGCCCGGTTAGACGGCGCTCGCTGTCGTATACGTCCCATATTTCGGCATCGACTGACCGCTTGTGTAGCCACCCCTGCAAATGCGTAAACAACACCGGCGTAATTTCCGGGAAGCGCAATTTACTTGGAAGCGCGTCAAATAGCCCGACCTCCGCCATTTCGAAGTCGGGCATATCGCCTAGCTTATATACCTCCGCAAAAAACACTTGGCCATACGTTGCGCCCTCGGCCCGCGTTACCGAGTAGTCAAAAGCCGGGTCAATATCAAATTCAGATACGCCGGTTTCCTCAAACAGCTCCCGCTTAGCGGATTCTAGTGGCGTTTCACCGGGCTCTATATGCCCGCCGGCCGTCTCAAACACATTGCGCTCCCTGGCGCGGCAGTACAGCCACTTATCCTTATACCTTGCGAAAATTACCGTATAAATATAGTCTTTGAAGTCTCCAAGCTTGGCGGTTAATACTTGCATATCCTCAACCCCTAGTAAAATATAGCATATTATACGTATTCCAAGTAAAAACATCTCTTCAAGCTTCCCCGGAAACCGCCTAGAGGCACGGCGTTCGCATATTCGCTACGCGAATACACTCAGTGTTATCCGTCTCCCTTTCAGAGTGTTTTACTAGGAATCCGTATTATATCATGCGCGACAATTTTTGCATCGGGGTAAAAAGGCATTAAAAAAGCCTAACACTGTGGGCATATCACCCCGGTTAGGCTTGTCCATATACTTCGATGTAAAAATGATTAAGACAGATTATTCAAACTCCCGCAAACCCTTAGCCATCTGAATCATATAATCCAAATGCTTCTCCGGCAAACCAGTAATCAAGTTAGCCAGGCTCTTGCGCTTGCGACTTAAAGACTCATCGTTGGTGTTGCCAGAATCATCGTAAAAGAAGGCGTCAATGGGCACTTCAAATATATCCGCAAGCTTATACAGCGATAAAAATGTTGCGCCGCGGCTTCCCCGCTCCATAAGGCCTACCGTGCCGGCACTAACCTTCATTTTTTTACCAAGCGCCACTCTGGAGATTTTACGGGCTACCCGCTGTTTCATGATGTTTTCTCCGATTCGTATGCGCAATTGTTCTTTTGTCATAATGCTTTCCTCCCAGCTTGTGCATTTCTGTTGCTACCGGAGTGTTTTAACCCCCCATACGCTTTAGCTATCCCTCATATTCTTGACTCTGGCAATAAATGCATCCAAGTCGAAGTTTACACCGGTTTTGCCAAGCTTGCACATCCGGTCTATGCCTCTGGCCGCATACTCTTCTATCGTGACTATGGGCGCATAAGCCCTGGCGGTATTGGTAGCAGTGGGCTGGTAATGAGTTAACTCAACGGCACCCTTGGCTATCAGTGTTTTCATCATAACAAATATGGAGTTTTGCTTCCATGTGCGGTTTTCCGAAGCAGCAAGGATACCGGAAACAGTCATCGGGGTTTTGCTTCCCCATAACACGTACATAACTTCTAATTCTTTGTCTGTCAGCTTCATATGCAATCTCCTGTGCAACAAAATTTGATTTCCCTAAAATGCGTCAAAATACACTGGGGATAATCACTAACTGTCGCAGTATACTTACATCATGCATTTGTTGTCAACAAAATTCGAATATTAATACGTATAACCTATCCAAGATTTGCTATCAAGAATGTATAAAGATCCGCTTGCCCTTCAATTACCTTGCTAACCGGCATTCCGCCTCCATGCCCCGCGGACTTTTCTATGCGAATATAAATCGGATTATCTCCTGCGTCTGCCGCAAGCAGAGTCGCGGCAAACTTGCGCGCCTGACCGGGGACAACCCTGTCATCCGTATCGGCAGTCATAATTAAAGTTGGCGGGTATACAGTGTTCATCTTAACATTGTGAAGGGGCGAGTATTTATATATGAATGCAAACTCTTCGGCGTTTTCTGCCGAGCCGTATTCGCCTGTCCAATAACGCCCCGCCGTGAAGAGGTGGTATCTTAGCATGTCCAAAACCGGCACCTGAACAATAACCGCGCCAAAAAGGTCCGGCCGCTGGGTTAAGCAGGCCCCTGTTAGCAGGCCCCCGTTGGAGCGGCCGTTGATGCTTAGTTTGCCCCGGCTGGTATATTTCTCGCTAATCATGTACTCGCCGGCCGCTATAAAATCGTCAAATACGTTTTGCTTGTTTTCCCGCATCCCGCCTTTATGCCAAGCCTCGCCATACTCCAGGCCGCCGCGCAAGCAAGCTTGCACATATATACCGCCATTTTCCAGCCATATCAGATTCGGCACCGAAAATGACGGAGACATGCTTATGCTAAACCCGCCGTAACCGTATAAATGCACCGGGTGAGAACCGTCTTTGACCAAGCCCTTCTTCTTAGTTATAAAAATAGGGACTTTGGTACCGTCTTTGGATGTGCAAAACTCTTGCACCGTCTCGTACCCGCTAAGCGGGAAGTCTATTTCGGGCGCAAACCATGTGTCGGTTATCCCCGCGGTAAAGTCGTAGCGCAATACAGTATCCGGATACAGGAAGCTGGAAAACCGGATAAAACACTCATGCCGGTTGTTTTTTGCGGAAATATTTTGGACAGAACCCAGAGCCGGCAATTCAATATCCTTAACAAAATTGCCGCATAGGTCATATATCTTAACCCTGTGGGTTGCGTGTTGCAGATAAACGCAGATGAGTTGATTGCTTGCAATAGATGGATACTCCAGCATTTCGGTCCCGTTAGGGATTACGGTTTTAAGTTCGCCGGCCCCTTCTTTGGAAAGCTTCATGCTTAGAATTTTGCCAAAGGGGGCTTCGTTTTGTGTGTAGATATAGGCATCATCATTTACAACGCCTATGACCGAGTAGCCTCCGTCAACAAACTCCGGCGCGATAGGTAGCCATGGGGTGTTAATATCAGCCATGGGTTTGTAAAACAGCTTGTTGCGCCTAAGTGTGGAACCTGCACCAACCCTTAAGAAAAGCCACTTCTTTTCCTCGTCGGAATGCACGTGGAAGTCCCAATCGGGGTTAGCCGGGTCTTGATGTATGATTGTATCCAGGCTTTGATCCTGCCCCAATATGTGAAAGCAAACCATGGAGTTGCGGGCCTGCGCAGCCAAAACAGTGGATGCCTTAGGGTCCGGATAACGGGTGTAGAAGAAGCCGCTTTCGTCCGGCAACCAGGTGATGCCGGTAAACTTGGCATACTTTAGCAAATCAGGACAGGCTTCTAAATTGTTTAGGTTAAGTATTTTTATTTCCTGCCAGTCTGATCCACTGGCTGAGAGGCTATAAGCAAAATAATTGCCGGCCGGGCTTACAGAGCTGGTAATCACCGCAACGGTTCCGTCTTCACTTAAACTGTTGGGGTCTATGACTGTTTCTCCTGTTTCGCCCAAGCTGGGTGAGCGGTATAATACGGGTTGGTTTTGCAGTCCGTCGTTCCGCCAAGTGTAGTAGTAACCTGCACTGTAATCAGGAGTGCTTGCTTTTGGATAATGCCATAAATCTGTAAGGCGTGCCTTTATTGCCTCGCGGTTGGGCCGGCTGTCCATATAGGTTTCAAAATCGCTGTTTTGCTCGCGCATCCACTGCTGGACTTCGGGGGCGGTGTCATCTTCAAGCCAGCGGTATGGGTCGGCTACTTTAGTGCCGTGGTAATTGTCTGTTACCAGCTCGCGGCGGCTTTGACGGCGGTCGGGTAAGTTTTTCATCTGGTACACTCCTTTATTTATGTTCTGTTTGAGAGGATTATTTCTTTTCCAGCTCTAACAAATAGGTCTTATTATCAAGCCCGCCGCCATACCCAACCAGCGACCCGTCTGCACCTATTACCCTGTGGCACGGTACGATTATACTGATAGGGTTATGATTATTGGCACCGCCTACGGCTCTTATTGCGCTGGGCTGGCCTATGTTTTGGGCAAGCTCTTTATAGCTGATAGTTTTGCCATATGGGATATTTACAAGGGTGGCCCATACACGCTTGCGAAATTCTGTGCCGCTTAGCTTGATGGGGACGGTGAAATGTTTTAACTTGCCGGCGAAATAGGCTTCCAGTTCGGCAACGCAGGCTCTGGCTACTGACTCGTCACTTGATGATTGATTTGCCGCCGATTTATCGGAGTTGGCGTGGTTTGCTTGCGGCGCAGACCTGCGGTATTTTGCACGGGTGTCCGCTTCCATAAATGAAATTTCTATGATATGTCCGTCTTCCGCTACTATTAATAGCGGGCCGATAGGTGATTTGTAGCATATTGTTGCCATGGTATTCCTCCGTTTTTTAAAGGGGTGGTTGCGTTATGTATTGTTGAATAAGTATAAAACCGTGTAATTGCTTGGCTTGATCGCTTTGTCCCAAAGTATCTAAACTGGGGCAAGCGCTCGATAAACATTTAACCACGAACGACACGAAAAACACGAAAAAAAACATATAATATCAGGTCATTCGGCAATGATATAGACAAGCTTAATTTCGTGTCCTTCGTGGTTTTCGTGGTTATTTTTTTGAACTGTTCACTTCATGTGTTTACTCTGTGCCGACAATCTACAACCCAGAAACCCTAAGCCCATCCACCAAAAACGAAGGCATACCCATACCGCCTTGCCCGCTGGAATGGAATCTAAGGTCACTTCCTACCGCTTGGATGTTTTTAAGCACTTCGTAAAAATTGCCGGCTACGGTAATCTGCTCAACAGGCTTAGATACCTTGCCGTTTTCGATTAGGAACCCGTCGGCGGAAACGGAAAAATCCCCGGATACCGGGTTGACACCGGAATGCAAACCGGCCATCTCTGTGATAACCACACCCTTTTCTACGCCGGAGACAATCTCGTCGAAAGGCATTTCGGATGGCACCAGATAAAAATTGGTGCAAGACGTAGCAATAGCACCGCCAAGCCCCGCTTTGGAGGCATTGCCTGTGGACTTTACTCCGTCTTTTTCGGCGGATTTCATATTATACAGCAAAGTCTTTAACACACCGTTTTCGATTACAGCCTTCTGCTGAGTTGCCACACCTTCTGCGTCAAAGGCCATGCTTCCAAGGCTTAGGTCGCATACGCCGTCGTCTCTTAGGTTGATATGAGGTGCGGCAATGGCAGTGCCAATTTTATCCTTGCTAAGAAGCGAAAAGCCTTTTTGCGCGTTTTCTGCCATAAAAATGCCGGAGAATACCGCGAATAAGTCCTTGGCGTTGTTGTTGTCAAACACAACCGGGTATGCACCGGACTCGATGGACTCCGCTCCAAGGTAACTTATTGCTGTGTCTACGGCTTTTTTTGCAAGGGCTTTGTAGTCCAGCTCGGCAAAGTCGCGGCCGTTCCAGTATTCGTAGGCGGACTTGGTTACGCCGTTTTCTTCTACGCGGGCAATCATCAGGGCGCTGGCCATATTGCTTTTTTTGCTTAAATCCAGACCGTACGAGTTAGCCATCGCCATCTCACTTTCCTGGTTGCCTATTGTGCAGTAGTCCGCCATTTTTACCCGCGGGTCCAGACTTTTGGCATACGCCTCCATTTCTGTAGCCCACTTGATTTTGTCGGCGGCAGTGATTTCGTTAAGAGCTGGGTTGTATGCGCATACCTCCGGATAGGAATCACTGCCGGAGAATAGCTTTTCTACGGCTTCATCTTCGATAATGCCAGCGTTTGCCGCAGCGTTGTCAAGTATCTGCTCTATAACGGACGCGTCCATTTTTTCGCTGTGAGCATATCCCATTTTGCCGCTATACGTGCCTCTAAAGCCTACGCCTTGGCTGGCAGTACTTTTATACTCAGTTATTTCGCCGTTTAACACCCTTACGGAAAAACCGTTACTTCCAAGATATAGTATCTCGTAATCGGCAAAGCCTTTGGCTTTGGCCTTATCGAAAAGTTCCTGCTTAAAATCAACAAAAGTCATATTATTTCCTCCCTCCTACAGTCATTTCTTTAACGCGTATCATCGGCTGGCCTACGTTGGTTGGCAAACTGCCGCTTATACTGCCGCACATGCCTTGCGCCGCGGCGAAGTTGTCACCCACCATATCAATATCCCACAAGACTTCGTGGCCCTTGCCTATTAAAGTTGCGCCACGTACCGGCTCGGCAACTTTGCCGTCGCGTATCATATATCCTTCCAGCACCGCAAAGTTAAAATCACCGGAAGACGGGTCTACGGAGCCGCCGCCCATTTGCTTGGCATACAGGCCATGTTCGGTTGCCGCAATGATTTCTTCGGGCTTGTCCTTTCCGGGCAGGATATAGGTGTTGGTCATGCGGCTGGTAGGGGCATAGCGGTAAGACTCGCGCCGGCCGCTACCTGTGGAGGGCATGTTCATTTTAAGTCCGTTTAGATAGTCCACCAGGTAGGACTTTAACACACCGTTTTCGATTAGAGTATTACGGCGGGTTTTTGCGCCTTCGTCATCAATATTAAGGGTGCCCCATTCGCCGGCCAACGTGCCGTCATCTATTGCGTTTACAATGGGGGAGGCTACAGCTTCACCAAGTTTGCCTGTAAAAACAGATGCGCCTTTGGCAACGGAAGTCGCCTCGATGCTATGCGCGCAGGCCTCGTGGAAGATTACCCCGCCGAAAGCGTTATCGATTATCACCGGCATACGCCCGCTTGGGCAGAGGTCGCCTTTTAGCATAGTAACCGCCGTTTGTGCGGCTTCGCGACCCATCTTGGCCGTGTCTAAGGAGTCTAAGAACTCATACCCGCCTTTGGTGCCGGGGCTTTGGACGCCTACTTGTTTCTCGTTGCCTTCTGTGGCCACTGCCTGTACAACGGCACGAGTACGTGCGCGACGGTCTTCTGCCCATATACCGTTAGAGTTAACTATCAGCACGTCTTGCACAACAGAAAGGAAAGAATTGGAGGTTTGGGTAACCAGCGGGTCATAGGCATAAGCGGCCTCTGATGCCAGTCTTAGTTTGGCCACTATATCGCTTTTGGCCACTGTGTTTATAGGCATCTTTACTTCATCGGCAAAGCGTTGCCACTCACGCCTGTCCAAAGTTATTACGCTTTTAATTGTCGGGTCATCTTTTAGGCTGGCTTTTACCGCCTGGGCCGCTTCCGCCGCCAGCTTTAACAAGCTATCGCGGCTTGTGTTATTGGTGTAGGCGTAAACGGCACCGGTGCCGAGTATTATGCGTAGCCCTAAGCCGTATTCCACACCCCAGCTGGCCTTCTCTATTTGGCCGTTGGTCATTGTGATATTGTCCTTCACGGTGTTTTCCATGAAGATTTCCGCCAAGTCGCCGCCTGTGACCAGGGCCGCGGTTAGCACGTCGTACACTAACTGTTTGTCTAGCAAACTTGTTCCTCCTTTTGAATGGGGCTCCGCCCCTCTCACACATTTGCTATGCAAATGCGTCCGCATTTAACTTGTTCGCACATAACAAAACATTCAGACTCTGTTTGACTGTCCAGCGCAATGTGAAACAAGCGGCTTCTTCTTGTATTAGTAATTGGATGCCCAGTATATACATTATATCAATTCTCCCATGCTTGATACAACCGGCATAGCTACAATAAAAAAAGCCCGGAATCAATCCCGGGCTTTTTGCAAGTAAACGACTTCGTTATTCTTTATCCCTTAGCGCCTCAAGCTCCGCTTTACGTGCCGTAATAACTTTCTGTTGCACATCGCTTGGCGCTTCGTCATAGCGCTCAAACCCCATAACAAAGCTACCGCGCCCTTGGGTCATAGACCTGAGATCCGTTGCATACTTCTGCATTTCGGATAGTGGGGCCTCTGCCGAGATAACCTGCTTTGCCCCTACTTTTTCCATGCCCATAATCCGGCCGCGGCGCTTGTTCATATCACCCATAATATCTCCGGTGTAATCGTCCGGCACAGTAACGGATACCTTCATTACAGGCTCAAGCAACACCGGTTTTGCAGTCATAAAGGCTTCCTTGAAGCATTTAATCGTGGCCATTTTAAACGCGATTTCAGATGAGTCTACGGCATGGTAACTACCGAATACCAAGGTGGCTTTTAGGCCTACAACCGGGTATGCCGCAAGCGGGCCGGCCTTTACGCTTTCCTGTATGCCTTTTTCAACGGCGGGGAAGTATTGCTTTGGCACCGCGCCGCCTACGATTTTTTCTTCAAATACATAGGGCTCTTCGTTGTTGCCGGAGTGCTCGAATACCATCTCAACATCACCAAACTGGCCGCTGCCGCCGGATTGCTTCTTGTGCTTGGCCCTTAGCTGTATTTTGGACTTAATCATTTCGCGGTAGGGTACTATAGGGAGACTTAACTCCGCTTCTATTTTATACCTTGCTTTTAAGCGGTTAATAAGAACATCCAGCTGGCTGTCGCCAATTCCGGATATTATGGTTTGCTTTGTTTCCGTATCAACTTTGTACACAATGGTCTTGTCTTCTTCAAGCAACTTGGTAACCGAAGCCGCTATCTTATCCTCGTCGCCTTTGCCCTTAGGCGCTATTGCCATAGAAAGCAGTGACGGCGGCACATCAAACTTTGGCACTTTTAATGTATTGGCCTTTGTACACAGTGTGTCTTGGGTAGCGGTAACAGACAGTTTTGCCATCGCGCCTATATCCCCGGCTCTTACTTCGCTGGCTTCTATTTGGTCTTTGCCGCGCATTAGGTAGATGTGCCCGGGTTTTTCCGGCGTCTCTTGAGTGCTGTTGTATAGCTGAACTTCCCGCTTTATCGTACCGGAGTATACGCGGAACAAGCTAAGCCGTCCAACGTAGGGGTCAGCAATGGTTTTAAACACGAACGCGCATAGCGGGCCGCTGTCCGAGCAGGACAACTCTATCATTTCGCCGGCACCGTTTTCTACGGTTACTTTGTCTTTCAAAACTGCCGCGGACGGCAGATGGGTTACCAGCATATCAAGAAGCGGCACAGTACCTACTCCCGTTGTGGAAACACCGCAAAGCACCGGCGTAATTGCCCCGCTGGCTATCCCGGATTGCAAGCCTTTCTTCATTTCCTCGTCTGTTAGCATCTCGTCACCGAAGAATTTTTCCATCAGCTCTTCGTCTGTTTCGGCTATGGCTTCTATTAGGGCGGCGTGACGCTCTTCGTATTCGTCGGCCAAATCTGCCGGCATGTCACAGGGTTTCACCGCTGTGCCGTCGTATGCGTAGGCCTTGCCTGTAAGCACGTCCACATACCCAGCCAACTTGTTTCCTTGTTTAAACGGCAATTGAAGAGGAGTTACCCCTGTGCCAAAAAAGTCTCTCATATTGTCCACGACTTTAAAAAAGTCGGCGTTTTCGTCGTCCATCCCGTTGATATAAATAACGCGCGGCAGGTCTTTTGCTGCGGCGTTTTCCCAGGCGATTTCCGTACCTACCTCTATGCCAGACTTGCCCGAGGCCAAGATAAGCGCGGCGTCAGCCACTGCAAGGGCCTCATGCACCGCGCCCGCAAAATCAAAAAACCCAGGCGTATCCAGGAAGTTGATTTTTGTTCCGTTCCATTCCACCGGTATTACAGACGCGCTTATGGATACCCCGCGCCTTATTTCTTCCGCGTCGTAGTCGCTTACGGTGTTACCGTCCTCCACGCGGCCAATGCGGCTTGTTACTTTGGTCACATTTAGAGCCGCTTCCATTAATGTTGTCTTGCCGCAACCGCTGTGCCCAAGTACAGCAATGTTGCGGATCTCGTTTGCCGTGTAAACCTTCATATAAACCTCCATTTTGATGGGGCGCCGCCTCAGGCCCCGCCGCTGCAACGGACCGTCGCACCCTTTAAGGTGAAAGCCCGCTTCCGCTTCCTACGGGGCGGGCTGTACCCGCCTTGGTTTTTTGCCGCATTGAGTGCATGGGAGAATAAAGTCATATCTCCCCGGCCATTATAGAGACAATTGCTAAGTATTACAACCAGGTGTAAAATATTATCAGCTCCATGGTGCTTATTTCACAACACCGGAAAAGTACGATGCAGACGCTTGCGCCCCAGGTTATATACCGGGGGCGTATTTTTATGTTATATTTAAAGTGTTCAAATAAATTTTAGCGGAGGCAAATATGCGTAAAACAAAAATACTGGCAACACTGGGCCCAGCAACCAGCAATGTAGAAACAATCAAACAAATGATTAATAACGGAATGGATGCCGCAAGGGTAAACTTCTCCCACGGCACATACGAATCCCACACTAAAATCATTAACATGCTAAAACAAGCAAGGGAAGAGCTTAACAAACCCATCCCCATAGTACTGGATACCAAAGGCCCGGAAATCCGTATCAAATCCTTTGATGCCGACAAGATTTATCTGGAGCAAGGTGCAGAATTCACTCTAACCACCAAGGATGTAATAGGCACCCACGAAATAGTCTCTGTTACCTACAAAAACCTGCCGAAAGACCTGTCCGTAGGTAACCGTGTTTTAATAGACGATGGCCTGCTTGAGCTTAAAGTCACGGCCCTAACCAAGACCGACGTAAAATGTGTGTTAATTAACTCCGGCTTTATAAGCGCGAGGAAAGGCATAAACATCCCAGATGTATTTGTTAACCTGCCGTCCTTAACTGAGCAGGATGTAGAAGACATAAAATTCGGCATAAAGATGAAGGTTGACTTTATAGCAGCCTCCTTTGTGCGCACGGCCGCTGATATACTTAACATCCGCAAAGTGCTGATGGATAACGGTGGCGGACATATCCATGTAATCGCGAAAATAGAATCCCGCGAGGGTGTTAACAATATAGACAGCATATTAGGCGTAGCCGACAGCATAATGGTAGCACGGGGCGACCTTGGCGTGGAAATCCCGCCGGAGGAAGTGCCCATTGTACAAAAGAATCTTATCCGCTACTGCAACCAAGTAGGCAAGCCGGTAATAACGGCTACCCATATGCTGGAATCCATGGTAAGTAACCCCCGCCCCACCCGGGCAGAGGCAAACGACGTAGCCAACGCCATATTCGACGGATCGGATGTAATCATGCTTTCCGGCGAAACGGCTAGCGGCCAATACCCGGCGGAAAGTGTTGCCATGATGGCGCGCATAGCAAGTGAGGTAGAGCGCTCCAGCGATTATGCCTCAATGTTTGCCAACCAGCATAAAAACCTCAACCGCAATATTACAAACGCCATAAGCGTTGCCGCAGTCACAACGGCGGCGGAGCTGGCTGCCGTCTGCATTGTACCGATAACCGACTCCGGCTTTGCTTCAAGAATGGTATCCCGTTGCCGGCCGTCTTGCCCAATCTTGGCTATAACCGCAGACGAATTTGTATGCCGCCAGCTTAACCTAAGCTGGGGCTGTGTGCCCGTACTAAGCGAGCCGTTGATAGGTGACAGCGAGGTCTTCGACATTGCAGAGGAAGTAGCAATGAAGACAGGTTTGGCCAAGGCCGGGGAGACGATAGTCTCCGTAGCCGGCGTACCGGTTGGCACAGCAGGTACAACCAATACCATGAAAGTGCGCACCGTAGGCAATGTGTTGGCCAAAGGCAAGGGTAACAAGCGCGGAGTAATACAGGGGATAACCAGGGTTTTCGAATCCAGGGACGTGATTGAACTGCCCTATTTCGAGCAGGGCGACATAATAATATGTACACAAACCAACGATAAAATGATGGAATATATAAAAAAAGCAGGTGCCATAGTTATAGGCACCTGGGAGCAAGTGGATTTAAGCCATGCCGAAACAGTGGCAAAGGCGCTGGACATCCCGCTTCTTACGACTAATGTGCGGGCCGTTGATTTTGTAAACCAAGGCCTGCCGGTTACCGTGGATACGGATGACGGGCTTTTGATTAATGGGTATAAAGCCTGATGCTTGCGCGCGCGTTAATGAGTTGTGTTATTGTGCCGCCAGGATTAAGCAACTAGGGTCTGTTCCCACTATCGCCAATAGCCAGATTTTGCGGCTATTGGCGATAGTGGGAACAGGCCCTAAGACGTGAATCGGAGAATTATATAACAAGCATGGATTAGGGGCATTTGTATATGGAAAAATTCAAGAAAGTTTTGTTAAGTTTGACACCATATGCAGTCGGATTTACTATTGGTTTGCTCTTCATCCGGTTTGGAGCTACTACAGGCGAGACGGTCGGCGAGTATGAGGACGTACGCCGTCTATTCTATATTTTGTTACCATTATTGGTTCTTCTCGTCAGTTTACTAGTTGGTTTATTACTTCACATAATAATACATGAAGCAGGGCATTTAGCCGCGGGTAGGCTAAGCGGCTATAGTTTCGTCTCGCTCCGAGTCGGCAATTTGACGATTATCCGAGAAGAAGACAAGCTTGTTCGCAAGAAGTACGGGATTGCGGGGGCGAGTGGGCAGTGCCTTATGTCACCACCGGATGTTGCGGATACACAGCATAAATTCCCGTTTATTTTCTACAACTTGGGTGGTGGGTTGGCTAATATTTTGTTCTCTATTCCGCTTTTAATATTCAGCTTTCTGGCTTCGGGGCATATTTTATCTGCATTATTAATATTCGCGTTAATCGGAATTATACTCGGCGTGGTTAATATAATCCCAATGAAAATAAGCGGTATCGCCAATGATGGCTTAAATATAATCACTTGCTGCAAAAGCCTCAAAAACCGCCGTGCTTTATGGATTCAACTAAAGTTTGTTGCACTAGTTACACAGGGTGTTCGCCTTTGTGATATGCCGCAAGAGTGGGTAGAAGATATAGGCGTCCCAACCGACGCACTGACCGGGTTCCTAGCGAGTTTGCGTTGCTGCTATCTCCTCGAAAAGGGCGAAATTGAGCAGGCGCGCGATTATGCAAAGTCGGTAATTGAAAATCCGGGCAAAATGCTTGAACTTCATAAAAGTGAATTGCGTTGCGAATTGCTGTTCTGCGAGTTAATCGGAGAATGCCGTGCGAGCGAAATCGAAAAGCTGTACACGGCGAAATTACGCAAACATATCAAGGCACATGCAACGCACTTGCCTAAACATAGATTAATATTCGCTTATGAGCGACTGTATGCAAAAGACGAAGCAAAGGCGTATAAAGCGCTGACCAATTTCGAGAGGGCGTGTTTACATACGCCATTCAAAGGGGAAATTGCAGGTGAGCGCGAGTTGGTTGAACTTGTGAAACAAACAGCGGAATTAAAAAGGGGGATACAATGTCATCCACAAAATCAAGATTCAACATAACAATCGCAATAATTTTTTCCATCATATCGGCGGTTGCAAGCGTTGGAGCGGCCTTTGCCCTCGGTGGAATAATTAGCGCCGCCGAAAACAGGGACATGGACGCATTACTGCCGGCAATTCTCCTAACCGTTGGCGTATGGGGTGCAGATTTTTCCATGAGCCTAATCGCCGTGCGGTTCAGGCTTGCGTACACCTTTGAGATGCTGTTCCTCGCAAGGCGAAGCCGGATGGCGTTTTTGTTCGCCCGCCGCATGAAGACGCCGGCGCAGGACAATAACATGGACTTAAGCTTTTTCACGGCGGATATAGATGTGTTGCGGGATAAATACTACCGCCACCAGGCGTTACTTGCCATGCGTATTGCAAATATTGTGTTTTCGGTAGGGGCCATGGTATGGGTTAACCCGTGGATGGCGCTGGCCATCGTTGGCGTTATGCTGTTGCTTGCGGGCGTTACCGCACCCTTTGGCAAGGGGCTTAACAGGCGCACAACGGCATATTCGGAAGCCACCGCCCAATATGTAAACGTGGCCCGGGAATGCATACAGGGCCAGCGCGAGATTATGGCCTACGACAAGCAGGACATTTTTTTACAGCGCCATGAAGCAGAAAACCAAAAAGTCGAGCGCTCCCGCATGAAAGCCGAGTTCTTTGAAGTGCTTTCCAATTTTGTGGCGGGATATTCCAGCTTTCTGATGTTCCTGGTAATAGTTAGCGTGGGCTCGTACTTTGTAATCCAGGGTGAGATGACCATGGGCGGGATGATGATTGTTGTACAATTGGTGCAAAACGTCTCATGGCCGGTTACAAGCTTCGTAGAAGGGCTAAACGGTATGCGTGCCGCCAAAGGCCTGGTACAAAAAGCCAAGGAAAAAGCCGAGCCCGCGCACGGCAAACTCCCATTGCCAGACTTTGACAGTGAAATAGAAATCCAAGACCTGGGCCTAAAGTATGAGGACGATGAATACGTTGTAAAAAACTTGGACTTGAACTTTACCAAGGGCAAAAAATACGCCATCTTCGCCCCGTCCGGCTACGGCAAAACCAGCATAGCCCGGGCGCTTGCAATGGAATTTTTGGATTTCGAAGGCAACATAAAAATAGACGGGCAAGACATAAGGGATGTTGACCCGCGGCACTACAATAAAATCATGAGATATGTACGTCAAGACCCGTATCTGTTTACCGATACCGCAATTAACAATATTACGTTTTTTGGCGAGATGCCACAACAGGAAGACTTTGACCACGCACTAAAGATCACGCGGGTTTCGGACTTCCTTTCAGACGAAGAATCCCTAAACCGCCAAATATCCAATACATCCGGCCTTTCGGGCGGGCAAAAGCAGCGCATCGTACTTGCCCGTGCGCTGCTTCATAAGCCCAAGGTGCTTATTCTCGATGAAATAACATCCGGCGTAGACCTTGAAACCGCTTGCGACATCCTTACAGACCTGTTTGCAGACAAGGACTTGACCGTAATTGCCATAACTCACGAAAGCGATGAACGCTTCCAATCGCTTTTTGACGAGATTGTTCATTTGGCGGATAGATGAACCGGACTTGTTCCCACTACCGCCTTTGCACACGTCCTAACCCGGCCACACTGCGTGTAACAGTAGCATCCCCGTCGTAGCGCACGCGGCCAACCCCGGCTATGCTTACATCAAGGGTCTCTGTTGCGTAAATATCCGCGTTTCCGGCACCGGCAACACTAATTGTAGCGTTTGCGGCAATAAAATCAAAAGCGCTTATGTCAGACGCCCCCGCGATTTCGATGTTAAAAGTCTCCGCACTGCCCGTAAGGGTTACATTACCGGCGCCGGCAACGTTAATGTCCAACCTATTTACGTGCAGATACATATCCGCATTAACCGCGCCTGCAAAATTTAATTTATTCAAATCCGGCGCGTAAACCACCAATTGCGGGGTATTGCCGGATATAATGGTAAAACCCCGGGTAGAGCTTAAATAAAACACGCCGCCGCGTACATCAGTTTCAATGTAATTAAATAAGTTGCTTTGAATCTCCAAAGTCACGGAAAAATCGGGCGCCTGCCGGAAGGTTAAATCATAAGCGCCGCTGATGTTAAGCCCCGTGAATCCCGTGGCCGTAATATCGTAGGAAACCATATCACCGGTCCCGCGAACAGAATTAACGCCTCCGATGTTTACTCTGCAAGCCGATAATGTAAATTAGGTTACCGCAAAAAATAAAACCGCCATGATATTTCTTTTTTTCATAAATTCCTCCTGTTTTTTTACATATTTATATAAACACAATTTGTTATCCTTAAGCGCCCTGCAACTTCTGCGCCTGATCTTGGGTTATGCAGGTGTCCAGGATTTCGTCCAAGTCCCCATCCAGTACGGCGTCCAGCTTGTGCAATGTCAGCCCTACACGGTGGTCTGTTACTCGGCTTTGGGGGTAATTGTAGGTGCGTATACGTTCGCTTCGGTCGCCGGTGCCTATCTGGCTACGCCGCTCGGCCGATACTTGCGAATGCTGTTTTTCCAATTCCATATCGTACAATCTGGCTCTTAAAATCTTAAGGGCCTTTTCTTTGTTTTTAAGCTGTGATTTTTCATCTTGGCAGGCCACTACTATGCCGGAGGGTATATGGGTTACACGTACGGCGGAGTCCGTCGTGTTAACACTTTGCCCGCCGTTGCCGCTTGAGCGGTATATGTCTACCCTTATGTCGTTCATGTCCAGGTTTACGTCTACGTCTTCGGCCTCTGGCAGTACGGCAACCGTTACCGTGGATGTGTGTATGCGCCCGCCGGACTCCGTAACCGGTATACGCTGTACCCGGTGCACACCGCTTTCGTATTTCAAACGCGAAAACGCGCCCTTGCCCTGTATCAGGAAGGTTATTTCTTTAAATCCGCCTATATCACTTCCGTTGGCGGACATAACTTCGGTTTTCCAGCGGCGGCCTTCCGCGTAGTGGGTGTACATGCGGTATAGGGAATTTGCAAACAGCGCCGCTTCGTCACCGCCTGCACCGCCGCGTATTTCTACTATTACGTTTTTCTCGTCGTTGGGGTCTTTGGGCAGTAGCAGGACTTTTAATTCCTCGGTTACTCGATCCAGAGCCTCTTGGCTCTCTTTTATTTCTTCTTTTGCAAGCTGACGCAGTTCGTTGTCGGATTCTTCTTCCAGCAGGGTTTTGGCTTCTTCGTAGCTGGATTGCAAGCGCTTGTATTCCCGGTAGGTTTCCATTATCGGGGATAGCTCACTGTGTTCTTTCATATATGTGCGCCATTTATTTGTGTCGGCTATTATTGCCGGGTCGCTTACAGCCTCGGATAAGCTTGCGTATTTTGTTTCCAGTTCATCTAGTCGGTCGAACATTTATGCCTCCTTTTTGAATGGGGGCTCTGCCCCCAAACCCCCGCCGCTCCGCGGGGAGTGAATCCCCGCTACGCTTCCTCACTGCGTTGCGGGCGCCCGCCCCGGCGTGGCTGGGTCGCGCTT
>Ga0123355_10002371_pt1 | contig 26632 bp, 24 predicted proteins | sample TergutEmb28metaG_3_FD_89872 | JGI IMG/M metagenome (GOLD analysis project Ga0123355, IMG submission 89872) | Embiratermes neotenicus P1 segment gut microbial communities from Petit-Saut dam, French Guiana - Emb289 P1 | ecosystem: Host-associated > Arthropoda: Insects > Digestive system > Gut ... | reverse complement strand
TGGCAACCATTTAGCCCACAAAATCATGAAATGATGCTATTGTTAGAGCAACATATTTATTGCATAAAATGTGATCTTGGTTGGGAAAGTATTTCACCAAAACATACCATATTTTATTTACCTTCCGACACTTGGAAATGCCATAAATGCAACACCAATAACGACAATACCTTTTGCCCTGAGTGTGGCGAAAAAAAGCCGGAACCGGAAGAAACAACAAAAATATGCAACTGTGGCAAAGAAAATGACGCAACCACAAAGTTTTGCCCATCATGCGGTACCAAACTACGGATATCACTTGAAAAAATGCCGTAAACAACCACAATCCACATTATATAAAGTAGGTGATACATACATGGACAACAACGAGAAACTACTGGCATCATTGCTAGACGAATTTGACGATGAATTCGACAAGCTTGAATTCATAAGCCGATTAAGGGACTTAGCCGAAGATATGCGGGATGGAAATAACTATAACGAAAAACCCATCGCTTACCCCAGGCCAAAACTTAGGAAATTCTAGTTACAGGGTTAGGGGGTACCCACGATCCTCTATACGTGTGCTATAGTCGCACGTATCCATTGTTCATAAAGGAGAAAAGCAAATGAAAAAGAAAATGTTCCTAAGCACCACTTTACTGTCTCTGCTGTTAATTGCATTTCCTACCAATGCTTTTGCAGTGGTAGATAGTCAATTTATTGATGTTACCGCAATAGTTGTAGATGACAGAGAATTTTTACAACTTAGCGATATCGTAGAGATCTTTGGAGGCACAATTGATCAGAATAACGAATCACATCAAATAACTTTTATGCAAAACAACACCCAAATCATCTTAACGATTAAGAGAGAATCCCCTGAAATTGCCCTTATACCGGAACCCGTACCGGATACTATAAACTCCACAAGGTTGTCAACCGGAACATTTATTGTGGGACAGGATATCCCGGCCGGACGTTATATAGTTACCGGTGAAGGCTCCGGTAATTTCTTTGTAAGAAACGAAGGGCGTTCTTTTGTTAATGAAATTCTTAACGATGGTACCTCTACACCGGGCGTCCCCAGCGTTACAATAGACCTTGAAAACAACCAAGAAATTGAAATAAGAGGTATGAGGGGCGCATTTTTTACACCCGCTACAAGGACACAATCAACAGTTTTGACAACAGGTCGTTGGATAGTTGGTGTTGATATTCCTGCGGGTTCATTTGATGCATTCCCAACCCATAGCACAGAATCAGGAAACTTCTTTGTTAGATACAATGATAGATCTTTAGTAAATGAGATATTGACGGGATCTGACAGAGGATCTACTATGGGTGTACCAAGTGTACGTGTTAACCTACAAGCCGGGCAGGAAATTCAAATATCGGGGTTATCTTCTGTAACTTTTAGGTAGGTATACCACGTAAACTTTTAAGAGCTGTGCAAATGCCATTGCACGGCTCTTTTTTACACCAATTTTCCTTCCCCTAAAAACATAGCGACAATATCATGTTCATCGTAATTTTTTCCTGTAACAGCCTCAGCAGATTTTGCATTTGCTTCTTGACTACGTAGCATCTCCCAATATCTTGGTGGCCTGTTTTTTTCTTCTACCATCCCAAAAGCTGCAAAGCGTAGCATATCCATTTGATATATATCTCGAACAATCTCATGTTTGTACTTGCTTTCCAAGTAAAATACATATGCCGAAAGAGGCATTGGTTCAACTTCTGCTATATAGCGAGCCGCGTTCTCTGCCCCCATAGCCCCAACTGCGGAAAAAAACTCATAAATGCCTCGTCGGATAAAGTCTCCATCAGCATGTCCATGACTTCGCCAAATTCTTTTTCTTCCAGCTTTTTAGCCTCAATTTCATAAATAGCTGAAAGTATCCTAATGATTCCATCATATTGACGAACAAGAAGCATATCAATAAATTCTTTAAACATCTCAAGTCCTTTGTCGATTGCTTCATCATCGCTTAGTTCATCTGCACCGTTACGCATTTTATTAATTACTGTAAGATCATCAAGAATGGCTGTGATCTCAGGCATAATTACCAGTAAGGTTTCACGCAATTTTTTTACGCTTTTCTTAGACATTATCATTTATTTCTACCTCCAATGCTGAATGCGAGTCGCTACGTTCAAAATAGAAGATGCGGCAAGGTGCGTACTGCATCTTGTCAAGGTCAGATTGATGTCCACGGAATTCTACAGCAATTGAACCTTCACCTTTATCTACAAAGGTAAGTGTCATGCCTACAGTATTTAAGGCGTTTTGCAGCTCAATGTACATCAAACGTCCGTCCAGCAAACGTCCGGCCCAGCCCAATGTGGAAATATAATGCTCCGGCAACAAAGTGCTGCTGATGAGAATAGCTCCAGTTGCCGGATCTGTTTCTGATGTAGCTAAGGCACGTTGCAAATTTTGCTTTGTAATTTCTTTAATTGTGGTAGTTAAGCGGATATCCCATGAATCAAATACGGTTGAGCCAATGACAGGATATGCCATACCATCAACTTCAATTTGCCTTATTTCCGGGGTTGCAACAAAGGTGCCGCCTCCTGTTGTTGCTCCCATACTTTTGCCATCTTCAAGAGCTTGTTGCAAAACACTTCCAAATTCTTCCGCAGTAGTATCTGCGTTAATGTTGCTGCTGTCAATCCCTACAAAGAATGCACCTGCTCCAAGTTGCATTTCATTAAATGAAGTAGGGGTCAAACCACTCGGCGTATAAGCCATAAAAAATTCCTCCTTTAAAATTGGGTATTTTACCCATGAAAAAACGACCACCACTCGGTAGCCGCAATTTTTTACACTACTATAATAACACGGTTTTCTTGCCCAAAAGGCCCATCTTTTATTTTTTGGGCCTTTTTTTGATCCTTTTTTGAAATTTTTTTGGGTGGCGACCTGCTTTGGATATAAATCATAAAAAATTCCTCCTTTAAAATTGGGTATTTTACCCATTAAAAAACGACCACCAATTGGTAGCCGCAATTTTTTACACTACTATAATAACACGGTTTTCTTGCCCAAAAGGCCCATCTTTTATTTTTTTGACCTTTTTTCTTTAAATTAGCCCTAAATTTTCTGCGACATGATACAAAAAAAGTTGCTTCCATCGCTTATAAGTTGAAATGCCTGCGTAATCCGGATATGGTGTTGAGTATTTTATATGGTCAAAAATCGACTCCCTATACTCATCCGGAATTAATATAAGTGCTTGTTCAACAGCCTCTAAATCTTTTCCCATCAAAGATAATCGCAATGCTTTGCGTTCTGTAGGGTTTGATATGTAGGAACCCTTTAAAGAACTTGTTTCAGATAATGCTGGTGGAGTACTGTTGAGTAGATCATGGTAATCATCTTTTAAGCGGTCGTAATCCTTAACCAAATGCACAACACGTCTGTACAGTGTTCTGGGTAATGCATACCGGTTATTCTTTTTTACTTGATAGTCTCTCATAATAATCTCTCCTTGGTGTGTTAATTTGATGTTGGATATCTTTTATTCATTGGTTGTTAAATTCGCTCCCGTCTTTCCCTTTGTTTTGCATATTTCGCCATTGGGCATTTGTTTTCTAACACAGTTTGCGATATAATTTACTATTGGGATAAAAGATATTTAACAGCATAATAATTCATAAAAATTATGAAGTCAATGGTATTTTCATATTTTTTAGGAACTAATTGAAATCGTCAAACTAAGAAACTGTGTTTATAGCTTCTTAGAATACGCGAAATATAAGGGATGGGGTGTTTGTTTGGATCCATCAATACAAAGGATTTTAGAGCTACTTGAAGCTACCGGAATGTCAGACCAAGGCTTTATAAAGGCTATAAATGCCACAGATAAAAACTTGGTTTTTAATTGGAGAGAAGAAAAAACCAAATCATATAAGAAGTATATTGTTGAAATTGCAAGGCTCTTTAAGGTATCAACAGATTACCTTTTATGCCAAACAGATATTAAAGATCCAATAAGTGCGTTGCTTAATGAAAAAGAACCATCGAATCCGCAATCCACAAAAACTAATAAATCGGAGGATATTCTAGTATCTGACAGTAACACAAAATTGCTGATATCACTTTTAAACTATTTTGAAAATGAATTTGATAAAATTGAATTTATTGTGAGGGCAAAAAAACTTGCTCAAGATATGCGTGATGAAAAAGTATCAGATGAGCCTGCCTCAAAGCAAAGTCCCAATAGTAAAATCGTATAAAAATGGCAACAAATATCAAATAGAACAAATAGAACAAATAGAGCCAATAGTAATTAAATTAACAAAATCACCAAACTCTTGCATATATGAAGTTGAGAAACATCATTGGGTAGATAAACCAAAAAAAACCTCCCAAGGGAAGTATTTTTTACGGTATATGGATTATGAAAGCCCCCACCCCGACTAAAGCATAGCTAATATGAGGTGGGGGCTTTTTTAATGGTTAGTTATTTTTCAACATACACTTGTTCATCCAACAATTCTTGTGGTACTTGTTTGTTTAACTGAGAAATCTTTTGGACAACTCTTTGCAAATGTAACGTACGTTGCTGTGTTTTTATATCGTAACGTTTAAGAAGTTCAGTATATTGAGGGTTGGTTGAAAGTTTTTCCCTAATCTCGGCTGTAAAAGGACAATAGGAAAACAAAATTCTACGGGCATATTTATTTAAACGGGGCGAACCATTTGCCTCATACATTAACCATTCTAAATAGTTGGAAACGAATACTGTTTTATAAGTATTTTTAGCTCGCACAAGTTCAGTTTTAACAGATGCCTTAACTTCTGCTGAAAGTTCACGGTTATGCCTGTAAAATTGCAGATAATCAAACATTTCGCTGGTAAGTGAAGGATCAGTAATGTCTGTCCATCTGGGGCCTTGCGTACGCTTGCACATCTCCCAGCGAAATTCTCCTGTTAAACGCATAAGCAACTGTTTAAGGTCTGTCATCAAGAACAAAGGCATAAACATTCTGGCGGCTGTGGTACGCTTGCGGCCTTCTATCTCTTGCCACATTACTCCACGTACACCTGCATTTGGCATTAGTATAATATCGGGCAGTATTTCTACATGGATATATTCTTTTGGTATACCAATTTCAGGTTTTGAGTACAATACTTCCCTATAATAGGCAGAAAAATCTATATTACGAATTTCGTCAAGGTATCCCATGACAGCTGTTGGCGTAACCATAGAAGCTTCAAGGGAACGTTGAACATTATATTCTGAAAACACAGGGCAAAATGTTGTTACTCTCCCAAACGTAATTTTATTTGCAGTTGGAAATACGCTTTCCAGTTCAAAACGCAATTTGCCTTCTTGGTCTGCCAAAAGGCGTTTTACTTCCTTCTCATCTAATCTTTTTGAAATTCTCATCTCATTTATATGAGCTGCGTAATCTTCATCAAAGTCATTGCGGCATGGCTCTTTTTCGCCTTTATAAATAGCATTCAGCCATTCGCAAATAGTATAAATGCCTTTATCTTTGTCACCTTTTAATGTGTCAGCTATTGAATATAAATAATCAGCATTTTCATATCCTGCAAGACCGGCATCAACATATCCAAAGTTAAGGAACATTTTTATAATTGTTGTGGGTGCAGGATCTTTAAGGCTTTTTATAAACACACTTTGATATATTATATAGAAGGCTTCTGTTAACTGTTTGCGCAAACGATATGCAGTATCATCAGAGCTTCCTTTGTCCGGAAGCGATCTGTAATCATATACCAAACGCCTAAATTTGTTACAATCTTCTTCGGAACATTCTGAGTATCCAAGGATAACTTCTAAAGAATCCGACAGATTTTGTTTTATGTTAGATGTAGCCGGTGCATCTACAATTTCTTGCGTTTCTCGTTTAGCACTTACGTTTTCTTTGTAAGATTTAAAACGCTCTTTAAATAATTCACGATCAAAAAATTCCATATTGGACATTGTGCCCGCTATCCGTCTCATAAGGGATTCTACCACTGCATCTGCGCCCCTTATGTTGATAGAGCTAAAATGCAATTCAGAAACAAGTGCGAATAAATCATGTCCTTCACTATTTATTATAATTTTGGAAATATCCTCTAAGTAGTCTTTATAAAATTTGCAGGACTGTAACACTGCAACAAAATCTTCTGCACTTTTATGAAGAAATCCTGATGATATACCGGGTTGACGAAAAAAACCTTTTTGTACGTCAGAGCCTAGGTTTTTTATTTCCATGTAGTACTCAGATACCCAGTCTTCTATCAAATCGGATTCTGAAGCTTGTATAAGCTCAGCCATTCCATTTAATTTTTTGGATCCAAGTGCAAACTTGGTGCTTAAACGCTCATATTGAGGATATACCTCATTTATGAGATTATATGCATCATCAGCTTGCTGTTTAAGTTGGGATCTGTATTGCAAAAAATCTGAAATTTGGCGGCACATAGAATTAACTAAAAGATTTGCTACATTTGCATTCTCTTTTAATATTTTTTGCAAAGTTCTAAAGTTTTCATAGGGGTATAAAAACACAGTAACATCTGAAGTTGCAGTATAAGTGTAGCTATGGCTACCTGAGCTAAGGCTGCAAAGTCCAATTGCATCGCCTTGGTCAAAATGGAACGTGCGGCCATTAAATGAGGCTTCAGCACTTCCTTTTGTGATAAACAAAAGATGGTCTAAAGGATCACCCTTACTACATATAACAGAGCCTTGTTTGAATTCTGTACCTGACATAAAAAAACCTCACGTATTCATTATATTTTGTAACCGTTTGTAATTTTATCACATTAAGATATTTGTGCATAGATATCGTTCAATAAATCCTTTAATCCGGACTCAAAATTAACCCCATATTTAATATCTGTTCCTGCTTTATAAGTACGTTCAATGCTATCAGTTGTAAACTTTACAGCAATATCAGCCGCCTTGTTTAAATGATGGCCATGGGTTAAAGCTGCTGTTAGCACACTTGCAAATAAATCGCCTGTACCATGGTATATTCCGGGGATTTTTTTTGCAAAAGAAAAATGAACATCTCCATTTTCAAATGTAGCTGCACCGTATTCATTATCAGATGTTTCAAGAGAAACTCCTGTCAGCACAACTTTTTTTGAGTTAATTTTACTTGTACTCAGGCTACTTAACCTTTCTAAAATATTGTAAATATACTCTTTGGTATAAGGGCCTTCTTTATACGGTTCACTTAACATTAATAATGCCTCTGTTATATTGGGGGTTATAACATCGGCACAATTGCATAGTTTATTCATTCCTTGGGGGAAGTCATGAGAAAATCCTTTATACAATTGGCCATGGTCAGCCATAACCGGATCAATTACCACCAATGTATCATCAATTTTAAATCTTTGCACTAACTCTTCTACTATATCCAGTTGTTGCTGCGAGCCTAAGTATCCTGTATAAATGGCATCAAAAGAAGTGGATAAAGTTTGCCAATGATCTGCTATAGGCAGCATATCATCAGTTAAGTCTCTATAAGTATATTCAGTAAAGCCCCCTGTATGGGTAGATAATACTGCTGTTGGCATAACCGATGTTACAATACCGGCAGCAGATATAACAGGCAATGCTATAGTTAATGAACATCTTCCAATGCAAGAGATATCATGTACTGCTAAGACGTGTTTTTGCTTCAAAAAAAGCCTCCTCATTATGAAGCTGAAAACACGGTAACTAACACCATGTTTTCAGCTTAAAGTATATAACTACTCTTGAATGTATCTTACTTAAAATTATAGATTTCAATTACCCCTAAAGAACATCTATAATTTGAAACGTTTGATCCGCTCTTGGAGTAGCTCGGCTTGTGAATTTAGCTCCTGAGAAGCGGATGCTGTTTTTTCAGAAATTTCCAAATTACTTTGTCCAATCTGCTCTATTTGCGCAATCCATTCATTGATTTGTTTAATTGCTTCATCTTGTTCTCGCGAAGAGTCAGAAATGTGATTAATCATATTTTTAACTTCATTAGCATTTTTAACAATAGTGTCTAGGGATTCCTTTGTAGTTACTGCAATGCTTGAACCGTCTTTTACTCTTTCTTTAGAGTTATCAATTAGCCCGGTAGTTTCATCAGCGGCTGCTTTGCTACGGCCTGCAAGATTACGAACCTCTTCTGCAACTACACTAAAACCCTTTCCATGATCGCCTGCACGGGCAGCTTCTACAGCAGCATTTAGCGCAAGTAAATTTGTTTGGAAAGCAATATCTTGGATGGTTTTAATAATCTTTGAAATATCGTTTGATGAGTCTTTAATTTGCATCATAGCTTCTAACATTTGTTGCATGGCTTCATTGCCTTTGTTAGCATTTACAGTTGATTTTTCTGAAAGCGAGTTGGCTTCAAATGCATTTTCAGAATTTTGATTGGTCTGTTGAGTTATTACATCAATTCGCTTTGTAAGCTCTTGTACAGAACCGGCTTGCCGTTGCGCTCCATTGTCCAACTCAAACGCGCTGTCGGAAATTTTTTTAGCACCTGACAACACCTCATTTGAAGCCCCTAAGATTTCTGACATAGTTTCATTTAGCTTCTTTACAATATTGTCAATAGATTCCTTGATTCTGCTAAAGTCACCGGTAAACTCAATATTTTTGGATACATAACGGGTTAAGTTACCCTCTGACACAGCACTCAAACAACTATCAATCTCTTGAACATATTTCTCCAACCCTTTGATTGTTGAGTTAACAGCATCTTTAATATCCTGAAAGTCGCCGGCATAGTTACCGCTTACCAGTGTATCAAACTTACCATTATCCAAAGCAGACATGGCAGCTTTAATTTCTGTAATAGGGCTGTCAACAGCCTCAGCTATATTATTAAGCCCAAGCATAATTTCACGCCAGTCACCTTTATACTTATTTGCATCAATTTTAAACTTCAAATTACCCTGAATTGATGCTGCTTTAATCATAGACTGCACTCCATTGTTTACATTTTCCAAATTGTCTACAGTGTCGCGAAGCCCGTTAGGTATTAACATTTTTTTACCGGGCATATCTTTAATTGTTGGATTGAAATTTCCGGCATTAATTTCGTTGAGAGTATCAATCATTTGTTTTACGTCGGAAACAGTAGCTTCTTGAGTCTTATTTACACTTTCTATCATACGATTAAAGTCATTTCGATATTTGCGAGAATCAATCTTATAATCAATATCACCAACCGTATTATATTCATATTCCAGTTTAATCAAGTCATCTACCATAGATTTTATAACCTTTACGAGATCAAGCAAATCACGGTTAAGAATATCCGTTTCACTTTTTACAGTATTCGATTTTGTAATATTTACATTTAGCTTACCATTGGCCACATCACCCAAAGCATAAACAACTTTTTGAATTGGGTCAACTATAGATTTAGAAATAACGAATGCAATAACAAAGCTAACAATAATACCTCCTACTGCTAAAGCGACAAGTCCAAATAGTATTCCCCAAGATTGACTATTAAGTGCTTGGCTAACAGACTCCACATTGCTCTGCTCCGCGTTATAAAGTTGATGATAAGATGTTATTGCCCTCTCTAAAGTGGTTTGGCTTTCAAGGGTAATGAACCATGCGCCAGAGCTATCATGATGCCATATGGCATCTAAAGCTTGTGCAATATAATAATCAAAATAGTGATGAACTTCTGTTTCATATGCTATAATTAATCTGTTAAATTCTGACCGCCGTTCTGAGGTTAACCTATTATCTAAAAGTAGATTATTTTGATAGTTTGTAATATATGAATCCACATTAACCCTTATATCATGAAGTTCACCTTCTAGGATTATGAGTGCAGCATCAGGATCGTAGTGGTCATACTTGCTCAAGCCAGCACGGTTTATAGCTCGTCTTGCATCCATAAGCTCTGTATTGAGAGAGCCAAGATATTCCAAACGTCTCATCGTAAATTGCATTACATGTGAGTATTCCCTATTTACATGCATTATGTAAGCTCCACTAATTGCTGTAATAATAATAGTAACAATAAATATTAAAGTAAAACCTAACAGCAACTTACTTCTAATTTTCATGTTTTTAAGCATTATATTGCTCCTTTACAATTTTTATAAAATTTTAGCTTTGTATGCCCTCATTTCTAAAATTTTAGTTTATATTACATTATATCACATAAGGTGCATTTTGGTAATAAAAAAAAGCCGCGTAAGCAGCTTTTTTTTTATTACTTAGGAAACTGCTATAAAATGGAAAACAAAAAAATACAAAAAGTAGTTTTCTCTAAAAAAAGTAAAATTGGTATTTTAAGCAAAAACTGAGTTAGGGTTAGGAATCATAGTGCCAGTACAAACTGTATACTACCCAAAAAGAAGGAGTAAGAAAGAAGAGGAAAAAGCGAGCCTTTTTTCTGGCACGCTTTTTCTTTTTATTTTGGAGCAATTTACTTTCTGTTTCAAATCATAGTGTATAACGGTCATGAAAATCTTTATCCTTGTAGCGTTGAGCTATTAGAAAAAACAAGTCAACATCCATTTCGTCAGACCACACATCTAAACCAATATAAGGCGATTCCGTATAATTGATTTCAATATTATAGTCGGCAATTTGGAATGTTCTCTTTTTGCCTTGCTTCAACAATGAAATTGATAAGTTTGCAGTAAGTTTGTAGTTTTTTCCTTGGAAGAACATAAGAGGCTCATTTTTTGATGGATAAATTGCAAAAAAGTTATTTTCATCTCTAAAATATAGTCCTGTGAACCCTTCTACCTTTTTTTCCTTGTAAAATTTTTTCTCTCCAGAAACTTCATCTAATGAGCAGTATTCTGCTATTTCTAAATTTGTTAATTCAATCATTTACACTGAATACCATTCATCATCAGAGAAAACATAGTTACGTTCACTAGGGGTAAAATTCATCTCTTTAATAAAAAATCTTGTTTCTCCTAAAAGAATAAGTTCGTCTTTCTTCTCTACTATAAAACACTCTTGGTTTTTCCAAAGATTCTTTTTAAATTCAATTTTAAGATTAACTTCCCTTTCGCACCAGTCAACAAAATCCCACATAATCATACTGAAAACAATATTAGAGTTATCAATGGTTATCCAAATAGCGGATTTTCTATCAGATAATTCCGCTATGCGAATTTTTAAATTATCTTCGGATAGCCAACGTATGTTTCCAATTCTTTTTTCGTTAATCATCATAGTCTGTTTTTTTCCTTATAAAACGATAAGAGCCTTTGTTTTTATTGTAGATAACTTTCTATCATGCCTTCAAGATAGCATTAAACTTGTATTTGATATAATCCATGTCATCGTTAAAATAATCTCGTTCATTTTCAGTTAATAATGTATCAATTGACACATTACTACAAAGTTCCAACGGCATATTGTATTTATCCTTAAACTCTGCTAAATTATCATAGCATTTAGCCAAATTTACAAGGATTGCACTATAAATAGCCAAGGATTTTGCATTTTGCTCTTCCCTCAATATTAATTGATAATCATAAAAACATCTTCCAGCAGCTTGATTGTATGGATACTGATCTTGGCAAACATATGTGTAAAAGTTATCCGTGGCGAGATACATATATTCAAAATACTCACTCATTTAAAAGTTTTTTTCTCGAAAATTTCATTAATGAACAGTATTTTGCTATTTGCTAATTCAATCATTTTCAGCGTTCCACCTTTAATAAATTTTCATATTTTCCGAAGCCGGGATATTCTTCCCAATTAGCGGACACATCATTTTGAAGCTCTCTCTCTTCAATTTCACCAGTTTTGTAGTCTCTTTTAACCATGGTTACATAACCATTTTCACTAAAACTGAATACTGTGCCTTCTAACATATCATGATTTTCTTCATCATAATAGTAATAATATGCCACTTTGAGAAAAAGAAAGTCATTATCAATTAGATGAAAAGTATAACGTAGATATGAATTTAAAAACTCATTCAAAAAATTTACAGATACATAAAATTTTGTAAATTCTACAATAACTTTTATTTTATCATTTTCTTGAATCAACACAGTGTAAGGTGTTTTGTTAATATGATTCTTATGCGCTTGGGATGTATCAATAATGTTCCAAGGCTTTCTTCTAGTATTTGACCATTTATCACAATAAATTATTTTCATTATGGATTATATATCGTCCCTTCCACATTTCGTATGATAATATTTTTTTCTGTTGCTGCATCAATTATACTTTGAGGAATCGGGTTGTTTTGAACAGGAACTTCAAAAATTAAATCTCCTTCCAAGAATTTGCCTATAAGCTCACTTGGATTAAACGGAAGATCTGCTATTTCAGCACCAACGGGGTACTTTCTTACAAATTCGTTAAGGTATCCCTTAGCTGTTGTTTCTAAAATCTCAGAAAACTGAGTAAGCCTTCTGAAAACAATTTCTTTACCAGGAATATATGAATCAACAACAAAATAGTTACCATCGCGTCCTCTTGCTTTAACTTCTGTACCACCGTCAGGAACAATAGTGTCCCATACTCTCACTTCATTATAATCGTAAAATGGTCTGCGTTCTGCATTGAATCTATTTCCGCGATTCCACAAATCTCTGAGCCATTGTGGAGGCCCTGGCGAAGCCTGAGGCTCTGGAACCATTCCACCTCCAAGTATACTAGCGGAGATACCTCCACCACCAATAATCCCACTTAGAGCAGATATCCCCGAACCAACAATTCCACTCAGGGCGGATATCCCTGTACTCACTCCGGCAACACCTAATCCAAGTAGTGTTAAAGCAGCACCGGTAATAAGCCTAGTTCCAGTGCGTCTATTATCCTGTCTAGTGCGGCGTCGGTCGCGTCTATTATCCTGCCTGGTACGGCGTCGATCGCGTCTATTATCTTGCATATTTCGGCGAATGTTACGCGGGGCATCTATTATATTGCGGAGCAAGTTACGTGGGGCATCTTGTATGTTTCGGCGTATGTCGCGTCCACGATCAACTATGTTACGAACTCTATCAACCCCACCCCTTATGCTGTCCGGGAGTATTCTATCCACTCTATTGCGGACTCTATCACGTATACCATCCTGTATATTTCGGCGAATGTTACGCGGGGCATCTATTATATTGCGGAACAGGTTACGCGGGGCATCCTGTATATTTCGGCGCAGATTGCGCCCACGATCTTGTATATCGCGGAACATGTTGCGTCCACGATCCTGTACATCTCGGACTATGTTACGTGTGTTATCTTGAAAGTTATGGAACCTATCACGTACATCTAGTACTCGATTAAATACTCTGCGTAGTCCAGTGGGTGGAGTACCATATCTTACTTCCGGATCACCGTTAGGATCAGTTGCACCATCATATGGATCATCGTAATTCCCGGGAGGGCTAATTGCTGTATCCTCATATGGTGCGTCATAATTCCCAGGGGAGCTAATTGGTGTATCCTCGTATGGTGTATCCTCATATGGTGTATCCTCATATGGTGTATCCTCATATGGTGTATCCTCGTATGGTGCATCCTCATATGGTGCATCCTCATATGGTGCATCCTCATATGGTACATCTTCATATGGGTCATCCTCATATGGTGCATCCTCATATGGTGCATCCTCATATGGTGCATCCTCATATGGTGCATCGTAACATTCGCAAACGCCTTCACAGTCTATAGTATAGGGATTACCATCTTCATCACATATATCAAGAGATTCCTCACCGGTTAAACTTAGAATTTTGGCTAACCAATCCTCGTCAACTATTAATCTATCATCTCTAACTAAAAATCCGCTTTCTTCGCTTGCGTCACCCAGATAGAATTCTTTGCTTGTAAGTTCCTCTGTTTGCCTATTCATTACTCTAATCGTTGCCGTTCTGCTCTCCTCATCCCAAACTACTCGTTGTTCTTCTTCCGGAAGAGCCTCGTTAGAATCATGACATTTATCTTCTAACGCATAAACGACTTCTCTTAGCCCTACATAGGTTCTGTCATTTATATTGTGCACATTATTTATAACTCTGCCTGCTACTGTTATGTCAGAAGGATCAGAAGTCGCCTCCGGTATATATTGTGCCATACCCCCCATAGCATTCATAGCCTCTGTTTGGCGTTGAACATTCCTCCCCACCTCTGACCAATCAAGTCTGTCCGGAGGAGTTGAGTTAGAAGGTTTAGGTCTTACAAGTTGATTATTTGCTCTTGGCGACATAGCTTCATTAAGCAATGCTTCTGCCTTCTCTTTATCATAGTACATATTATAACCCCCGTTAGTCAATTGTGGTTAACTACAGCCTCACCCTAATTTGTATATAGCAATTCCGATTGACATTAACACGTTTACGTGTTGATACAAGCGAAAATTGCGCCCCCTTCACCGACACGAAGCACGTTAGTGCGAAGTGGAGGTGCTGTAAAGTCCAAAAAAGAGCGGTACGGTTCCTCCTGTTTTTTCTAATTCTTGTCGTGCAGCCCTTACCAGTTGCTTCATGTCAATTTGTGTACCATCGGCGGCGGCAAAATAAGCAGCTTTTAATGCCGCAGATTTGATACTGCTTCCCGTAAATTCCAAGTTATCCGCAAATAATTTCAAATCTAAATCCGGAGAAATATCTTCTTGTGATGGAAAAACACTTTTCCACATATCTAAGCGACGTGCCGCATCCGGTTTTGTTATATTTATCATGTAATTTATTCTTCGCCTAAAAGCTTCATCAAAATTGTTAAATAAATTTGTAGCAAGTATGCTTATGCCTGAGTAATCCTCAATCTGCTGTAGCAAAAATGAGCTTTCGGAGTTCGCATGACGATCATTAGAATTGCTTACATCAGTACGTTTAGCAAATAGAGCATCCGCCTCATCAAAAAACAAAATTATGTTACTAATCTTGGCTTCATTAAATACTGCGCTTATGTTTTTTGCAGTTTCTCCTATATACTTGCTTATAATTTGCGAAAGATTAACTCGATAAAGTGGCAACCCTAATTCTTGTGCCATAACTTGCGCACTCATTGTTTTACCTGTCCCGGGTGGCCCATAAAACAATATGGAAGTTCCGTTTCCATACGCAGATTTCCAGCCTCTTTGTATTTCTACAACATGGCGATACTTGATACGATTGCAAACATCTTTTAAAAGCTGCTTTGAAGCGTCAGACATTATCAAATCATCCCAGGTATAAAATGCTTCTATTTTATCGGCTATTGCATCAAGATTCTTAGAGTTTCCAAGCAGAACGGCAGAGCTTATTGCTTTTTCATCAATAATGTTAAATTCATTCATTTCTACAGCGGAGCTTAGGGCAGATTTAATTTGCCCTGCTGTAAGAACATATTTTGATGCAGTTTGTGTCCAATCTATTGATGAGTCGGTTTTATAATCTGATGAAAACAATTGCCAAAATTTTAATGATTTATCTAAATCAAAAGCCGGATAGTTAATGCGAGTAATACTAAATCCTGCTATATCACCAAGCGTTGATTTGCTTAAAATAAAAACCCCAAGGTTGTATTGTTCTATCATTGATAAAAATTGTGGAAACTTAAAAAGCAAATCTGAATCCTCCATAGAAAAACATAATGTTACCTCTTCTATGATTGCAAGCGATAAAAGTTCGTCAGAAAGGTCATCAAGATTAATGTCTTTGGAAATCATGTCTAGGTTAACAATAATAAACTGCGTATTTTGCTCTTGTGCAAGCCATTGCAACGTTAGTTTTTTTCCGCTGCCAACAGCACCAAAAAGAACACATAATCTGGGTTCTTTTTTTATATGCATTTTTTTAAACGTATTTTGTGCTGTTGTAAGCTGGTTATCTATAAACAAAGGTCCGGATATTTGCTTGTCGTTATTTATTATTTTTGCGCACGAGTTAAGCTCACGACTTATACATTGCTCACCCATTAAATAATTAAGCACATTTTCCCTAAGAATTAACGGGCGCATCAAATAAGAACCATCCGTTGCTTCAAATCTGAACAATATTCGATTTTCAACAGCTGATTTATTTCCAAGTCGTTTAACTTGTCTATTTGGAAAAGCAATAGAGTAAAGCGTTTGTACATCTCCTAAAGTTGGATGGGGGATATTTTCATTAAGATGAAGATTTTCAAACATATTTTCAAAGCCCCTGTCCAAAGAGCAGGATAAAGCACATTGTATTGCAAAATATGTAAAATGAGGTAATTTTAACAGTTTAAACAATCTTAAAAAGCGTAGCTCTATTCCTGTTTCAGCGTCTAAAGTTGCACATTCTCGACTTTCGATATGGGCGTAGGCTTTTTCTAAGAATTTTGTTAAATGCATTGAAGGTTTATGAGCAAAAGGATAACAGTCTACATGATTTATGGCTTCATTAGACTTCATTCCGGTTAATGGTAAGTTTGGTGTGCGATCACCTTTTTCTAACATATTTGTATAATCTATTTTGTAAGAAGTAAAACTCATTAAGCAAAGAGCTATAAATGTCATCCAATCTCTTTGATGTTCTTTTTCGTTGTTATATGAAATAGCGTAATCAGTTGGGGCATAAAAATTTTCAAGAGCTTTGTCATCATAAGAACCTGCTTTTAATCCACTAATTAAAACCAGCTTACTAATATTGTTTAAGCTTAATTCGCAAGCAACTTGCTTCTGTTCACTTGGTATATTCATTATAATTCATGTCCTCCGATACAATTTTCAAGATGTTTATTTAAAAATATACTCTTATTGTAAGTTTGTCCATTGTTATTGTCAACTATCTGTAAGTAAGATTGCAAAAATACAAGGATATATGGATAATAAGCGGATATTCATAGGAAGTAAAAAACAAGGAAAAACGCAAGATTAAAAAAATCACAAAAATTTACAAAAAAAAGAAATAATATCTTGAATTATTCCTAGAAAAGTGTTAGAATGTTTTTGAAATGAAAACTTAGAAAAAGGCTTGCCCCTTTGGTGCAACGTCCGTGACACTTTTGGTCGAGTGTCACGGAGGCTGTAGGTGATAGGTAGTATCACTCACAGGCACAAGTTTAGCTTGCCGCTGCAACGCTGTTAGTATACTATAAACTGACTTTATTTTCAACTCCGTATTTTTTGTGCATCTTAATATGGGTGTTCGTCGAATGTAAATGAGGTTTGTTTTGTGTATTTCTACAGATTTGTATGTGGTCCCCCTATGGATTTATCCCAAGCTGAATTTATGCGCGTGAGTGATTATGACGAAACTTGTCATTGTCCCTACGCGCTTTTATTATTTGTTGGATTTTCGTTTTTCTAACCACCTTTTACTTTATACTACCTCTTTTATTCGAGTCCTGCCCAAATAGTAATTCCTCCCCTGGGAGCCGCAACAAGAAGTAGCAACAGAAAGCAACACCCGGGCAGGCTCTCGTTTGAAGAGGGTATATCAAAAGCTTGTGCGCAACCGGTCTCACAATTGTACCAGATTGAACAAATATGCCGGTTGAATTTTAGTGAGTTTAATCATGTTTTTGATGATTGAACTTATTTTTTTGGAAATTTACATTGTGATTTTTTGTTTTTGCAAAGCAGTGAGTCATAGCCCTGTTATGTGACAAATGTCATATGAACTCATTACATTCAACACTACATTTTTTAATCCAAGTCAGATAAACTAATGGCATAAGGTTAGTAAACAACAAGTGAACAACTTTGCGAAAATCGAACTCAACAGGAGGAGATATAAATGGTTGTAAAAATAAATAATCTGGTAAAACGATATAAAGAGGTACTTGCTGTAGATCATTTTAATATGGAAATATCTCAAGGTGAAGTGTTAGGACTTTTGGGGCCAAATGGCTCAGGTAAAACAACTACTATTAACTGCATGTTATCTTTACTTAAATACGACAAAGGTGAAATATCCGTATTTGGTAAACCTATGCATCCCGGCCGCTACGATGCCAAAAGAGAAATTGGCATGGTTATGCAAAGTGTAGCAGTTTTTGATGACTTAACCGTATATGAAAATATTGATTACTTCTGCGGCTTATATATAAAAGATCGCAACCAAAGAAAAAAATGCATTGATGAAGTAATTGAATTTGTATCCTTGCAAGATCAAATTAAATTTTTACCCCCTAAACTTTCCGGCGGATTGCTTAGACGTTTGCATATAGCTTGCGGTATAGCCCACAAACCTAAACTTATAGTATTTGATGAACCTACAGTGGCCGTAGATCCTCAAAGTCGTAATCATATTTTAGACGGCATAATGGAGCTTAACAGGCAGGGAGCAACAATAGTATATACCTCTCATTACATGGAAGAAGTAGAACAAATATGTTCCCGAATTATCATAATGGATAACGGGAAAAAAATAGCAGAAGGCACTAAAGAAGAACTTAAACGCATGATCAAAACAGGCGAAACAATTAAAGTAGATGTACTTAACCTTGATAAAAATCATCTTGAGGATATAAAAGCCCTTCCTAATGTTTTTGCAGTAGATCATGAAAATGAGACTCTTACAATCCGCCTTACACAAGGCAAAAATAATTTAATGCGGATTTTAGAATATTTCAGCACAAACAATATTACACACGGGCAAGTTCTTTCTGAACTACCTACGCTAAATGATGTTTTCTTAGAAATAACCGGGAAAACATTGCGGGATTAGGGTAAATTTGCGCCGCTGCAAGCGGACTATGCCCAGCTAAGCGGAATGAAATCAGAGAGGTGAAAAACATGCGATTAAAATATAATCTGTTGCAATATTTACGTGATAGGGAAGTTCTGTTTTATACATTGGTAATCCCTTTAGTTATGGGAACTATATTTTTTCAAATAATGAATTTTGTTGATGAAGAAACAGGGGTAATTCCTGTAGCTATAGTAGAGCAAGGTGCGTTAACTTCCCAAAATCAAGCATTTTTAGAATTAGCTAACAATTTGGAACAACAAGAGAGGCTGGAAATAACCTTTATTAATTACGAAAGTGCAATTGGCATGTTGCAAGCCGATCAAGTGTTTGGAGTAATTATATTAGGCGAGACAATGGAGTTAATGTTAACAAGTGCAGGAACAGAACAAAGTATACTTGAAAGCATTGTTAATGAGTTTACAATACAATATGCTGCAACAGCAAATATAGCCGAGCTTAGGCCGCAGTATCTGGAACAAGCTTTGGCAGCTATCAACTCTTATGTTTCTGTAAGTACTCCGGCACGTAATATACCTATAAGTCAAGTTGCTAATTTCTTTTACGTATTTCTTGCTATGGGAGCTTTTACAAGCAGTATTAGAGGTCTAAAAATGGGATTTGAGTTGCAAGCGGATATTTCTAATACAGCCGCACGTATAAGTATTGCCCCTACAAAAAAACTTGTGCTTATTGTAGAAAATTTAATTTCTGCTGTAGTAGCACAAACGCTTGGTTCAACCATAACTTTATTGTTTTATGTTTTTGTATTAGGTATAAATTTTGGAACTCAGTGGGGATTAATTCTTTTAACTTGTGTGGTTGGTTCTTTTGCAAGTGTATCATTTGGAATACTCTTCTCTATCGTTGTACCCGGTAATGAGGATAAAAAAGGTGGATACTTAGCCCTGGTTATTTACACATTTATGTTTACCAGCGGGGTATTTGCATTAGAAATACGTACTCTTGTACGTGATGCCTTTCCGCTCTTCGATCGTATCAATATTATATCAATTATAAGCGATACTTTTTTAACCCTGGTACTTCATGAAGGTTTAGGCAGATTTGTACAGCAATTATCAATATTGATGGGCATTGCTATAGTGTGCAGTGTTGCCGGAGCAATCGCTTTAAGGAGGAAGAGTTATGCAAACCTTTAAATGTTTTTTTAAGATCGTTAAAGCTAATTTCTTTACTATGATTATGTATACGGGCATATTTATTGTTTTAACTCTTCTGATAGGTGTATTTTTTACAGGCGGATTGATACGCTTTGAGCGAATTTCTGCAAATATTGCTATTGTAAACAGAGACAATCATCCGCTTTCCCAAGGATTATTAGACTATTTAGAAACTATACACACACTTATCCCTATGGAGGATGAGATGTCCTCTTTAGAAGATGCTATTTTCTTTATGCATGTTCAATTTGCATTGATTATTGATGAAAATTTTGGTGCAGATTTTGCAAATAGTGGCAACAGTAAGCTTTTGTATGTAGCACCACCTAATACCCTGGATAGAAATATTTATATTCGTAGGCAAATAGATACTTTCATGCAAACGGTAATGGGATATTTGACGGTTGGTTTTGATTATGATGAAGCAATCAGCTTAGCTAAACAAGATCAACTACAGCTTGTAACACTGCTTCAACCGGAAGAAGATAGTTCTATATCATTATACTTTGGTTCGCTGGTTTATCTTTTTAAATCTCTTATAGTAATTATGGTAGGGATAGTATTGATGGTGTTTAGAGAAAAAGATTTGGCAAGCAGGCTGGAAGTAAGTCCTACTACACCAAAGTACAGAACTCTTTGGTTAAGTTTAGCTTGCGGAACTGCGTCCTTGGCTATGTGGGCGTTTGTAATGATAATCGGCTATTTTCTTCATCACGAATCACTGTTTAGTGTAAGAGGTGGTTTGCATATGATTAATTCGTTAGTATTGGTTATTGTATGTGTATGTATAGGGATATTACTGACACGAATAGTAAAAGATGTAGAATTTTTAGTAAGAATAGCTACCTTGGTTGCTATACTTGCCGCCTTTGCAAGTGGCATGTTTGTACCACATGATCAAATGGATGGTTTGATACAAACTGTTGCACGGTTTACTCCCGGCTATTGGTATGGAAATAATGATTTGATGCTAATTAATGATTTTATAGGAAGAGAAGTTATTAACATGTCCGAATTTTGGGTAGGTATTGGCATCCAACTTTGCTTTGCAGCAGCATTGTTTGCTATAGCATTGGTGTTGGGACGCGAAAAGAAGCAAGCTTAAATATAAATGCGGAGGATATAAAAATGAGCGATGAAAAGAAGGCAAAACTCATAAAAATCTATAAAACGTACAATACCTTTGAATGGATCATTGTTATTGCAATAATCGCAACGCCCTTCATTTTATCGGCTCTTAGTGGATTAGGTATGCCGGAGATTGACTTGGAATCAATAATACACTTTATTAATGGTATACCCCTTGTGATTATTGTACCATTCTTAATTATTTACATGCTTTACACTGTGTTCTGTGTTGTTCTGTATGTAAAAGTATGGCCTGTAAAAGAAATCCCCAAAGGCTTTACTTACTGGTTTGATTGGATTTTAACAATTTTAATAACTGCATATGAATTGTTTGTATTTTATGTAATTTTGTTTGGATGAAAGGATAATAAAAATGGATAATTATGAAAATGCAAAACGCAGCTTATCTTCAATTAAAAAAGCAGATGATTACGGCATGTTTCAGATGACTTACTATGGTGATTATGGATTTGATGAATTTTTGAAGGTTGGAGCAAAAGACCAAGAAGAGCTTGAAGCAGTTATTGAAAGACTGGTATTCAAGGATATTGCGGATATTGAAGCTAATATTAATATATTAGGCGGAGGCTGTACAGTTTTTACCACCCGAAATGCCGCCGGCGAAGTTATCTTTGGCAGAAATTATGATTTTGCTATATATTCACCACCTTTGCAATTGACTACCCGCCCCGGCAATGGATACGCTTCAATATCAACAGCTAGTATGTTGTATTTGGGGTATGGCGAAAATAATCTACCAAGTGGCCTTAATGCTGAAAGCCTTGCAACTCTTGCCGCACCATATATCCCGGCTGATGGAGTTAATGAAAAAGGTGTAGCTATTGCATTTTTATCTGTGTCTGAAGCTAAACCTCCATTTTGTGAAGATAAGATTACTATAAATACAACGGCTGCTGTAAGGCTGGTGCTTGATAAAGCGGCCAGTGTTGATGAAGCAATTGAATTGATGAAACAATATAACGTCTTTTTCTCATTGGATATTTATTGCCACTTCTTAATTGCTGATGCAAGTGGGCGGTCAGTTTTGGTTGAATATTGGGATAATGATTTAAAAGTTGTAGAAACGCAGATTGCTTCAAACTTTATTGCATATAACGATTTAAGAATTGCCCAAGGAAATGCAATTGAAAGATATGACAAAGTAAAAAATGCATTTGATAGCAACAATGGCATTTTAAACCAAGCACAGACTATTGACTTGCTTGTAGACATTGGTTGGAAATCTCCGGAGTTTGGCAATGGCCTGCAATGGTCTGTAATATATAACTTGTCAACTTTAAAAGGTACCATTTTTGCAAATAGCAATACGGATAATTTAGTTGATTTTAGTTTAACGAAACAGTGAAGGTTGACCAATATCACAAAAGTGATATTATTGCATTATGACAATCTTATTGGCAAAACTAGTTTTCTTACTTATTGGACTATATACAGTCCGGGAATATGATCCTCAAACTATCACCGCCTTTCTTTTAGCCGTGGCAATAAGTGCTTTGCTCCAATATTTAAAAAGCATTGAGTCTACGGCTATTGGCGTAGGCTTATTTGGGTTAATCTGTTTTTTCTTACCCATAGGTATTTATTTTTTCCCGACTCTGGTTATTGACCTGTCCCTGTTCATATCCCATAGAAAGTACTATCTCATACTTTTGATACCCATTTTTATTGCTTGGCAGGAGGGATATCTTATCTGGTTTATTTTAACCATGGCTTTAGCATTTATAAGCGGATACTTGATAAAGCAAAACAAAACTCTAGCCACTGCCTATACTACTTTGCAAGATTCTCATACAGAACAATCCACAGTATTGCGTCATAAAAATAACGAATTACTGGAAACGCAGAACAAAATGGTCAGCTTGGCCACCTTGCAGGAGCGCAACCGCATTGCCAGGGATATTCACGATAATATCGGGCACATATTGGTTAGGGGCATACTTTTAATTGGAGTGCTGAAAACCACAAATAAAGCACAGGAGCTAACAGAATCCATTACTACTATCGAAAGCATATTAAAAGAGGCTATGGATTCCATTAGGAAGGCTGTTCATGACTGGAAAGATGAAGCAATAGATTTGCACGAAACCATAGAAAAGCTGAGTTCTTCCACAATGCTTGATGTAGATTTACAATATGACATGTCAAATCAGACACCCGCAGACGTTAAACTTTGCCTTTTGATAATCATTAAGGAAGCTCTAACCAACACAACAAAACATAGCGATGCCACTGCAATTAGGCTTACACTGCAAGAGCATCCCTCACTGTATCAACTTCTGATAAAAGATAACGGAAGCGACAAAGAAAGCAACAAGATAAACCATGGCATGGGGCTATCTAATATTGAGGAGCGGGTTTTAGCAATGGGAGGTGCATGTACTTTTGAGAGTCGAAACGGGTTTAGAATTTTCATTTCTATCCCAAAGGAGTGAAGTATGAAAAACAGAGAGGAATGTCCCGCTACGCGGGCATGTGAAAAACTATGAATATAATTTTGGCTGATGATGATAAAATCGTAGAAACAGCCCTAAAAACTATAATCGAAGCCGGTGGAGAAATAAAAATAATTGCCACATGTGATAATGGACAAGATGCAGTTGAATTATATAAAAAGCACAGTCCAAATGTGGCACTTTTAGATATCCGAATGCCAAAAATGACAGGTATAGATGCCGCAAAAGAAATCCAATGCCTGGATCCCAATGCTAAAATCCTTTTTCTAACCACTTTTGATGATAGCGAATATATCACAACTGCGCTTAGCATAGGTGCTAAGGGCTATATCCTGAAACAAGACTACGAAAGTATAGTTCCGGCCTTAAAAGCCGTAGAAGCGGGTCAAACAGTTTTAGGTGGCGAGATAGTTCAGAAGCTATCAACAAATATATCCAAGCCGGATCTTAAAAAGTGGAATCTTGCTGACAAAGAAGTGGAAATTATAGCTCTGGTTGGGCAGGGACTAAACAATAAAGAAATAGCCAAAGCTTTATTTTTAAGTGAAGGAACCGTACGAAATTATTTAAGCGAAATATTGAGAAAGCTTGATCTTCGTGATCGTACTCAACTTGCTGTGTTTTATTATAAGTCAAAATGAGAGAATTATATGATATAATTTTGGACAAGTCTAAAGAGGTTCTAAAGAGTTCCTAAAGAAAGGAGTCCGTTTATGTCACAGCCAACCATTGAAATGATAACTATGCACGATAACGAACCCATTCAAACAGCCAGGTTTGATCCGCAAATTGAGCCAAAAGGTGTTGTGCAAATTATTCACGGATTTGGTGAGTACATGGGGCAATATAAAGAAGTAGCAGAATTTTTTGTTGCTAATGACTACGCTTGTGTATTTCATGAGCAGCGCGGATTTGGAGACATGCCCCACAAAACTCAAAAACAAAGAAAACTTGAGCGTGGCCTGTCGCCGGGCTACCCTTATTTTTTGAATGACACAAAAACAATTCGTAATAAAATAGATAATTGGTATCCTAATAAAGATGTTTTTCTGTTTGGCCATAGCATGGGCGGAAACATTGCAATTAATTATTTGCTTGAAAATCCAAACATGAATTATAAAAAGGCTATCTTGGAGGCACCTTGGCTAAGATTGTACAAGCCCCTGCCCGGGCCTGCTATGTCATTGGTTAGATTGCTTGGCAGAATATCCGGAAAACTAGCGGTTTCTGCTAAAATTAACCCGGATCACATAACGCGCAACAAAGATATTATCAGTGCATTAAGAGAAGATCAGATATTTCATGATAGGATATCTTTGCAGTTGTTTGCTGAAATTATTGATGCAGGGGAAAATGCTTTGCAAAATGCTGCAAAATTTCCAATCCCGGCGTTGTTGTTATGCCCGGGCATGGATAAAATAGTGTGTCCGCAGGCAATACGGATATTTTCAGAAGCTAACCCGCAAAAATTTACGCTGTTGGAATATCCTGATGGGTATCATTGCCTTCATAGCGATATTATTAACAAAGAAGTTATGAAAGCTATGCTTGAGTTTATAACAATCTGACCACAAAAACCGAATGACTTTAGTTGTTCGGTTTTTTATTTGGTCTTTTTATAATGAATGTAGAAAAATAAAAATGCATATAGATGCTTGTCAAATTATGTATTTTATGATACTATTTATCACAATCCTATGAGCAATGTAAAATACTAACGAATGAAATTATCTGCTTTCAAAGTATAATGTTCAATTGCTTGCATTAATTGTAGGCATATCAACTTTACAAAAAAGCATAATTAACAACCCAAAAAGAAGTTTAACCACTATTTTAATACACTAAAGTGTGTTTGAAAAATCTATTTATTACATTCAAAAACAGGTAGTACTTGACGCTACCTAAAAACAGAGAGGGCGATGTTAATGAAAAGGCAATTTAACAAATGTATTAGTTTAGTTTTAGCTTTTCTGGTATTGTTTACATCAGTTTATAGCGGGTCAACCGTTTATGCTGATGAAGGGTTGTATTTGGTAGAGTCGGAATATGAATATCCTGAATATTACCCTGAACAACCTGAAAATGAAGTTGCAACAGAGGAAGAAGTAGCAGAAGATGAGTATTTGGTAGATTCAGAATATGAATATCCTGAATATTACCCTGAACAACCTGAAAATGAAGCAACAACAGAGGAAGAAGTAACAGAAGAAGAAAATGAGTATTCGGCAGAGCCTGAATATGAATATCCTGAATATTACCCTGAACAACCTGAAAATGAAGCAACAACAGATGAAGAAGTAACAGAAGAAGAAAATGAGTATTCGGCAGAGCCTGAATATGGATATCCGGAATACTATCCTGAATATCCGGAGGATGAAGTCATCACAGACGAGTACTTAGATGAAGAAGAGTATGAGTATCAAGAATATCCCCATTTTATTGATATTCAGCCATTGACGGCAGGATCTGAAACACTTCCAGTTAGACATGTTGATGTGGGTTCAATAAATTACAGCAACCCCTTCTATAACTACAGTGTCAGGAAAGTTGAAGCTAATGGCAACCCATCATTCTGCATTGAACCTGGAGTGGATGATAGACAACTTACTCAAACTTATGAAGGTCGCTTTTTAGACCGTGCCGGAAATGAACTCTTATTCAAAAGTTTATATTATCTTTATGAGGGGCCAGGTTGGCCAGAGTTCCAACACACTTTTTATCGATATATCCCAAGAGCGACAGCTATTTCAGCTTATGGATATTCACGCCTTATAATACTTGAATCTGTAAATCGACTAAATCATAATATAATAGATAGTGGATCACGTCGTGTAACTCCAATATCAGACATCATAGCTGCAAACCCTACTTTGCATGTAGGAATTAATGCGATACTCCGTGAACTAGGCCAACAACCTATGCCACATGATGGCTTTAGAGTATTTGTCTATGGTGAGTATAGTGTAGTAGGCGACCATTTTCAAGCTTATGTAAGCTGGGAGGATCAACGCGGCATTATTCGCGTTCGCAAATATGACCCAAACCCATCTATGAGTGTGCATCCGATTGAAGGTGCTGTATTTACAGTAAGAAATGCAAATAATGTTGTGGTTGACACCATCATCACCGGTGCAGATGGTCACGGGCAATCAAGAATTCTTCCATTTGGAACATATACAGTGACTGAAACACAAGCTCCATATGGTTTTATCCTTAACCCTGTTTCAGAAACTGTCACCCTTTCTCGTCCGGCAAGAACCGGG
>Ga0123355_10002370_pt1 | contig 26637 bp, 20 predicted proteins | sample TergutEmb28metaG_3_FD_89872 | JGI IMG/M metagenome (GOLD analysis project Ga0123355, IMG submission 89872) | Embiratermes neotenicus P1 segment gut microbial communities from Petit-Saut dam, French Guiana - Emb289 P1 | ecosystem: Host-associated > Arthropoda: Insects > Digestive system > Gut ... | reverse complement strand
TCATTCACACTGTGAAATATGCAGATGACCTTGTGTTACTGGCTAAGGAAGAAAATGTGCTACAGAAAATGATTGATAAACTGATTGAAATTGGAGGATGCTATGGAATGGAAATGAATGTGGGGGGAAAAAAAAGTAATGAGAATTTCAAGACAACCATTCCCAGTAAAAATTATGTTAGACCAAAAACAACTAGAGAATATTTGGGTAGCATTTTAACAAATGATGGAAGATGTACTTGTGGAATTAAATGTAGAACTGCTATGGCTAAAGCTGCATTTAACAAGAAGAGGGCTCTTTTTACCAGCACATTGGACTTGGATTTGAGGAAGAAGCTACATTTGAAGCATAGCTTTATATGGTGCTGAAACTTGGACGCTTCGGGCAGTAGATCAGAAACACCTGGAAAGTTTTGAGATGTGGTGCTGGAGAAGGATGGAAAAGATCAGTTGGACCAATTATGTGAGAAATGAAGAAGTATTACTGAGAGTCGAGTCGCAGAGGAATATCCTACATGAAATAAGGAAACGGAAGGCTAACTGGATTGGTCACATTTTGCGTAGAAACTGCCTTCTACAAGGGGTTATTGAAGGAAAGATAAAAGGACGTATAGAAGTGACAGGAAGACGAGGAAGAAAATGTAGGAAGCTACTGGATGACCTTAAGGAAAGGAGAGGATACTCACATTTGAAGGAGGAAGCTCTAGATTGCACTATGTAGAGAGCTCGATTTGGAAGAGGCTTTGGACCTGTCGTAAGACAGACTACTAAATGAATGAATGAATGAATATGTGTCCAGAAATTTTGATCAATGACAGATCTGTTATGGTATTTTTTTAAAGTATCAATTGCACAAAACCTGTATATACTTTTACATCTGGCAGAAAAATTGTAGACCATACATACAACAATAAATTTTTTACAGGACTCTGTCTTTGTGGGTTACAATGTATGATTCTGCTTGATGCCACTCCATAGTAAAACTTATCCTGCTTGAATTTTACAGCTGTTGGATTCATGAACAATACTGAAATAGTCAAAACAGCTGAAAAGAATAACTCTGAGAAGTCTGTAAGTTATTTGTCAGTATTTTTCCTATCACTTTTATAAGTAACAACTGTCACTGCTCCAAAACAAAATACTGAACATTGCACTAACTTCAATTATTAACCAACAATTGCACTTACATAAATTCCACATAAAAACATTTAAAAACACTTAAAATCACTTCCACAACACCCTGTTTAAAAAAATGAATTAAATTGTGAATGTTGCAATATAACTTTAGCAAGGAAAAACATAGCTCCCTGATGATGATCTAAAAAAGATCGAAACATGTCCGAATGATTTTAAGTGTTTTTAAATGTTTTTATGTGGAATTTACGTAAGTGCAATTGTTGGTTAATAAATGAAGTGATTCTATGAAACACACGGTGCAATAGTAAGGATTTATTGCACTAACTGTTTCTTGTACATATTCATGCACTTAAAACATAAGGCTTATCTAAAAATTCCAATTCAACAGGTGACAACCTTCTAGATTATCAGCTAGTCTGTATTTGGAATATTATGAATCATCAATGGGTGTCTGCAAGAAAGGGTTGATGTACTCCTATAATTATGGAGGAACTAAGCTCTGGCCTTGACCAATGGAGGTGTGAGAGAGAATGATGATGTAACAGGAATTCTGGCAAGTCCACAATATTGCAGTACAAAATAGTGTACTAAATGAGAATGCTACTAAAATCAACAGTTTTTTAGGTACCTATATATGCACTTTCAACGGGTGCACTTAACACAATAACAATGCGGCAAATTTTATTGTATACTTCATTCAAAAAACTGTATTACATAAGGCACTGACACTACGCAGCCAATATTTCATGTTTTTCACCACACCCTTACGTTCTTTCCCCTAGCACCAGTCATGCTGCAATCAGCAAGCCATAGCTTAACTCCTCAGCAAGCATTTCTTAGCCTAGCATACGAATCAGTTCTTTTCTATATGTACATGTATACACAGACTACCACAGCAATTGCCAGAACTTTTACCACTTGGACTTGCAGCACATACACAACACCCCTGACTCACTTACTGCCCAACTCACCGACAGAAGGTCATTTTTCTGGCATCACTATTGCAACACACTGGTTTTCAGTTTAAAATGAATTGGGCAGACAATATTCAAAGGAAAAGACAAAATGATGAAGACTATTCACTTATATGCATCTAATATAATGTAGCCTATGCTTCAGTTTATGATTACAGTATATAGCATCTGCTTTGCTATAGGGACATATTCTGTGTTTGTCCTACCAGTATATGTGGTATCAAAATCAGTCCTTTATGTCTAGCATCAAAATATTACTAATCACCTCTTGTCTCTTTCTATGTTTTCTTCCATTATGGTCAATTTTAACTCCTTAGGAAGCATCATGATGACAATGAGAACACATATGATGTGCAGAATACTGTGCATGTCAAATTAAAATACCAAAACTGCAGACATTAATAGGAAACAATACTGTTTTGACAATGGCTCAACAAACAATTATGAATGAGTTCACTGTACACCATCAAAGAGAGTGGGCAAAATCAGACACAATGTTCTAAACAACAGCTCTGGGTCAGTTGAGCATTAAATTCTGACTACAGATGAAAAACAAGATGACTGGACATTGGCTCTAGGACTCCCTGAATAACAATGGAATGTCATTCTCCGTCAGAATGTATCAGACTCTCATTCTCAGAATGTCACTCTTCAGTGTCTGTCTGCCGTTTCACATGATTCAATGAACCAGGAGTTTCAAATTTGTGGGAAACTCCCTACAACAGTGAAAAGGTGAAGTTGTTTATGTACAAGCTTAAACAGCATGCCATGAAGATGTACAAGACAGCAGACATACAGATAGCAAAAACATCCTTAACCACAGCACTAGATGCAGTGGGTGGTCAGCTTAACGCTTTGGCCACTTTACCCCAGGAAAAAGACCCCAATACCCAATAAATAGGAGGCAGGATGTGCATCAGAGCTGGTGTGGGCATGGTGGATAAGAGGAAAACCTCTCTCTCCTGGCAATCATTCAGACCACAATCCACTCACTACATTGACCAAGCTAGCTCAGCTTCATCCTACAGTCAATGTTGGAAGGTTTTAAATTTATCCACACCAACCTCTGCTTATGATGCAAAGTATTTTACCACCAATGTACGACATATTCACCCTCTAAAAAATATAACACAATGAATGCAAACATGAATAATGCACATCATCACAAGAATGTTTATTTTTTCGTTTCATGTAATATATTCTTGAGAAAAATGTTTTTTTTTTGACATTATGTCTCACATTTCTTCACAATACGAAACTGAGGTACAGTAAAAGTGATGTTCCTTGCAAAATGATGCCCACAAACTGGGTTTGTATAGGGGTAAATACTGAGGACTATCTGTTATCAAGTTCTCAACAGCCACTGCAGTCCGTGAAAACTTTTAGCTCAGGCCAATGCACATGCTCCAGCCTTTTACAAATTTCAGACAAATACAGAAATCATATGTTGCCACTCTTAAATATGGAAACAATTTCCATCCTCTTCATAAATAACCAAGACCAACATATTCCTGATGTGTAAGCAAAATCTCCTCTAATAATGACAGTGTACAGCTATTCACTATACTTCTTCTCCTGGTTTTGCTGTAGTTTTTGCAATTTCTTTATCTGGCCCTTACTCAACTCCTTTCCTTCAGCATCATGTGTTGGAATACCCTATAAATAAAAGTAAAATAAAAAAACACAAAACATTATAATGTGATTTCAGACAAAAATAATGCAGTGAACTACTAAATAAACATTTCAAGTCCTCATTATTAATATAGTGCAGTCTTTTGGGATGTAATACTATGTAGTTTGGTAGACACTACAGAGAAATCTGCTGCCTCCATATTCTGGGTAGAAGTACATGTCCTTTCTTCTGGAGGCGGCAGATTCCCCCACAACACAAGTAACCATCTAACTGCACAGCATCAAATCCTGCAACATAATCCCACATCACAGTGATTGCTTCTTTATTATGAAGACAAAAAAGTGGAAAGCAACTGTTCCATAAAGAAAGCAAAAATGATGAAAAATGAAATAGAGCATAGAAATACATCTGAGAACAAAGAATTAAAAAGACAGGAAATGTACGTATAACGTAACATTGAGGTGCATTCGTGCAACCATTATTTCAGTGGAAAAGCAATAAGTATTACATATTCTGAGTGTGTATTTGTTGCCTTAGGTATCCAGCATGGAATATGCATGTGCCATATTGTCATCTGTGGCCTGCCCCACTCTACCATATTTTTCCACATTATCTCAGAAAGAGCACAATGTTTTAAGCAAAAGTCATTGAACACAACATGCGTGTTTTGATTTTCTCTACAACTTTTGTCTGAAACATTTTTCATTCCAAGAAGAACTGTACAAGATATGACCAAAAACATGTATTGGTCTACATGTACAGAACTTGTTTTTCTAATCTGATTTTAATAAAACTTGAATTTTCTTGACAGATTTTCAAAAGATACTCAAATACCAAATTTCATGAAAATCCATCTAGTGAGAACTGAGTTATTTGTTCCATGCAGACAGATGGATGGTTGGACAGACATGATGAAGCTAATGGTCACTTTTCGCAATTTTGCGAACACACCTACCAACTTGTTTTCAACGAACATGGCCTCCTTTAAAGACAACCCTATCAAAGTCTTTCCTGTTCCCTACTCCCACTCATCTAAACTGGACATTATGCCTCTTCCTCACTCCAGCTATGATGAGTTAACCCTACTGCTCTTTGTGGCCTAATCCCTCCACTCATCATACAACTCACCCACATCCCACCTTCACCAAATTGCACTCTACATGCAGCAGGTTCCTATAAACTACATGGTGTCATAGTCAAGAAGACTACAAACTGACAAAGGTTAGGTATTCAAAGCATTCAAACTACATTTAAAAATAATTAATTTTATAAGTCTTCAGTACACAGCTAAAGCAGCATTGAAATTTGGAAGTGAAGCTTGGTAACTGAAGAAAAGAGAGGAACAACGTTTAGAAACAGCACAGATGAAATTTTTGAAACACTTACTTGGAATAATAAAACTAGATAAAGAAAAGAATCAATGTATTAGGCAAAAAATGGGAGCACAGAACATAACAAAGGAAATAAAACAGTACCAGAAAAAGTGGCTACAACATGTACAGATGATGGACACAAACAGACTACCAAAACAAGCACAATATAAACCAAAAGGACGAAGGAACAGGAAACACGCTTAACCCTTCAGGAACATGATGATGATGATGATGATGATGATGATGATAAATTTTCAGTATTAAATGCAGATGAAATGACAGTCTTCCAGATTTTTACACCATACAGTACAATGGGTTTGTTCTGGTGTTTTGAAACAAAGTACAAGGCATGTTCAAAAAAAGACCGAACTTTTGCTACAAAGGCTTTATTGCTCATTTTACAGCATTTTAAGCACTGTCTCCTTCAAATTAGTCCCATCTACTGGCGATACACCGTTCCTAACATTTCTTCCATTGTTTGAATGCTTCCTGGAATGCACTTTCTGTGATGGTGCATAGTTCTCTTATAGCATTTTCCTGACTCTCCTCTGTGGTTTGGAAACGATGTCCTTTCAAAGTGGTTTTAAGTTTGGGAAACAGGAAAAAGTCTGCTGGGGCTAAGTCTGGAGAATAGGGTGGATGGGGCACAATGGTTGTCTGATGTTTTGCCAGATAACTGCAGGTGAGAAGTGACGCGTGAGCTGGCACATTGTCGTGGTGCAACATTCAAGTCTGGTTTTCCTACATTTCAGGCCTTATCCTGTGCACAGCATGTGCTAAAACTTCCTGGTACAACTGTTTACCATCTGACCATGTGGTACATATTCATGATGGATAATGCCTTTCCAATCAAAAAAACAAAGCCAACATCACCTTGATCTCTGACCGACCCATCCGTGCTTTTTTTGGTCGAGACCCTTTCCCAATCCACTGCGACGATAGCACCTTGGTTTCAACATCATACCCATAAACACACATCTCATATTCTGTTATGATGTTCTTGAGAAAGTTTTCATTACCATTTGCATTGGCAAGTAGTTCCTGACTATTTCAATATGGTTCTCTTTCTGATCGTCAGTCAATAAACGTGGCACGAATTTTGCACTGATGCGACACACCTGAAGTATTTTAGTAAGAATTTGATGGCAAGATCCTATGCTGATGCCTACTTTGTCAGCAACTTCTCGGACAGTTAAACGACAATTTCCATGAATCACAGCACGCAATCTCTCAACATGGTCGTCATTTGTTGATGTGAAAGGTCATCCAGGCCTGGGATCTTCACCGACCAACATTCTGCCCTCTAAAATGCTTGAACCACTCATAGCACTACGTTCAGCTCATACAGTCCTCCCTCTATGCTTGGTTAAGCAAATGAAATGTCTCTGTAAAATTTTTACGACATCTGCAGTAAAATTTTACACACACATGTTGTTCTTCAAGCTCTTTCATTGTCACTTTGTCACTTATCCAACGAACAACTTGTGCACGTGCTCAGTTCAGCGGATGTAGCTCAACAACTAATGCTCATAGTGAAATGGGACAAATGGCACTTTGTTGTCAAAACCTGATGCTAGGTGCGCTCAGTAGCTACAGTGTGCTCTCTGTGCTGGTTGGTGGGCTATTTAAAAAGTTTGATCTCTTTTTGAACATGCCCCGTATGCCTCCATCTTGAGCCTAACTGAATTCAGTTATCGGAAGATTAAAATGGAGGCAATACACTCCTCCTCCAAAACCATGGAAAAAAATTTGTTACACTAGAAACTGTAAAAGTCAATTTAAATAAATACTGATACACACATTTGACTCAGCAGTTGCATATGTCGAACTAAGATACTGTACTCAAAGAAATGTGAGGTTTGTTTCATGTCAAGCATGTTTTCTCACATGCACACAGCTGAGAGCTGCCAGTGGTGGAAGCACCTCTTCAACTCGGTTTTGGAATAACCAACAGCTACTAGCTCTATTGTATTGTCTTAAACTGTTTCCACATGACCAAATTTTTGGAATTCCATGGCCTTAAGTTTTGGTAACACAGGTAAGTCGCAGTAAATCACAGCTGGTTAATAGGCAGGCTGTCTCACTTCTGCTTTACGATGTTTAGCTAAAGAAATTACAGCATAACTGGGCTATGCAGGCAGTGACATTATAATGGCAATTAACAACATGCTAGTTTCCCAAATTTGCATCCATCTGTGACACACTGTATCATATTGATACCTCAGTAACAATATACTAACATTTTGTTTAATATATACACTAGCCAGACATGGTTAAAGGTAAAGCTGTACCTGTACATACATGCCATCTACAGACAATACAGGTTATTCCACTCATTTCTAACCTTGGCACCACAGTCATAACTGGTCAACTTCACATCCGGACTACTTTAATCCCATTACCCACTAAATACGAGGGGGCTAAGTGGCTCCACAGCCGATCTGGACGCAGTGGAGATGACAAAAATCTCTTATTTGTGATGGGATTCAAACCCTTTATTTTCCAGCCTGCAGGCAAGTCAAAATGCTGATTACACTGCCCTGTCTCCTGAGCAGTGCACTGTGTGATGGGAAGACACACTGAGACTGAGAAGCCATCACTGCCATTTTGGATCTGACACCCCACTGCATAACCTTATAAATTAATCCCCATCAGCCATTTTAACCCATCCATCCTGAAGCTTGTACCCTGTGATGTCACTTAACCTCACACAGCTGTACAAATCTGATTACGGGGTTCTGAAATCTTATTCTCCTACACCTACACACCAATAATTTCAACAGGGAAGGAGGGACAATGGTCAACAGAGTCTGACAGATGGGGAATCAGTCTCCAGGTTCAGCAACAGCCAGCGTACCATATCTAAGATGGGAGTGATGGATGCTCAATTTGACTCCACCTTCCTGTCACCTAGTGTGCCAATAAGCCTAAACAGCCAAACAAGTGACTAATATGTATTACGGACTAATGTTCACTCACCCCACTGACCCTGATGATGGGCATACACCAGGTCTAAAATGCTGGTTCTTACCTCAACTTTGATGTTGCAAATTGCCAGACTATTTAGCAAATTTATTCAATGTGAGAGCTTAAAGTAATACGAATTTAATGTTTATCCATATCTGACTCTGTATAATTCATATATGAGATATGCTATACAACAGGGCTTGCCAACTCAAACCCCCAGGCGGGCCACGTAATTTAAGGACTTGCCTGAGGGCTGCACTAAGGTACAAATATATTGAAAAAGGGTGGGGCAGGAGGGTGGGGTGGGATTCAATTCACTACAATGCTGTTATTTGCAAACAATAAGTTACACTAAAATTATGGTTGAATGACAAATAATAGGTTGTACTAAACTTGATGAAACAGAGAAATAGTGGTTTACTGGTGCTATCTTTAAAGTGACGAGATATAGTTTCTAAAAATTTTCTCTGCTAATAAAGGTGCCACATTATGTTTTGTAGACCTACTGTATTATGTTTGTTCAACTGTATTACTGAAACTATTCAGGTGACCAAGGACCATAAATAGTTTCCTTGAGGGCTGCATGTTGGCCAGCCCTAGTATACATACATATTGTTAGCGTGGTCTGATGTTAAAAAGGCAGTTAACATTCGATTCAGGTAAACACAGTAGCAAGTATGACAAGTATGCTGCAAAGGTTATAAATTACAACCATTAAAACAAAATTCCATACCTTATCATCAAATTTTGAATACTTGTCTGTTTCTGACAGAAACATTTCCCATGGTTTGATTTTTCTCTGAGCATCACGTTCAGCTAGTATAGCTGCTTGCTCTGCCTTCTTACGCTCCTTCTCCGCAGCTTTAGCTGCTTCTGCAACTTTTTTCGCTTCTTTCTCGCGCAACAAAGATTCCCGGTTCACCAACTTCACTGCTGATGTATAGTCTGAAATAAGAAATTATACCACAATCACAGTTTTTGTCTGTACAACAAAACACTCTTTCACACAGTAGACCCAGATTTCTTGACCATAAATCTTGTGCCACAGTACAACTTCCAAGACATTTAATCCCATCCACATCACAAATATAGCAGTGACTCTATATAGAGATATTCATTTGTGGCCCATATTCAACAAATTCATGCCGCCATGCAATATAAAAATCCGCACTTACAAAAGCAAAGTGATAACCTTTAAAAGCAAGTAACACTTAGTCATTTCTTTTACCCTCTAACTGCAGCATGATATAATGCTTTCCCATAGGGACATATCTCACATATGGGTCCTGACATCAATGCTGCAAATGTGTACTGCATAGAAAATGGATTATAATATCACCCGGACATTCACTGCGTAACGAAAGGTGTACACACTTAACACCTGCAGATGAAATTTGAACTTTTACTTATTAATAATCAGAAGATCCAAAGATAAAGCAATTTAAAACCATTCCACTAGATAAGTAAAGTAAGTAGCATATAATGGGAATACTGACATGAAGCAAATATAAGAATACATAAAACTAACCAAACCAGCCTACTGTCGCTGCATATTCACAAAGGGTTTACTTACCATCACGGTCTTCCAATCTGACTCCGACATTGGGTAAAATGTCATTACGTAACTTATCACACTCTTCCAAGATTTTAGTGGCTTTCAACTCACGCGCATGGCTGCGAACATTATTTCGGAAATCAGCCAAGACTGACAGGTATGGCATTACCACATCTTCTGTCTGTAATCAATTCAATTCATTACTTTTAACTTAAAACACACAAACATGCATGCATGTGTATCACAACACAAGTATGGAGACATGGAGAAGGAACACTTTCCATTTGATGTGGTACCTGTGAACAACTTCTAGGTTCTCACTATAATGACAATTCATTTTAATTTCTGTGGACTGCCTTATGGACTTCCGTACCTGATCGTTCACACATGCATATGCAAACTCAACACACATGCATGTACCCTCCAATGCATGCACACACATTTAGAATCATCTGTGCAGTGAATTCCAGGGTGATCAAGGTTCTGGCTCACCCAGGACATACAATTTCTGCACACACATTGATACCATCAGTAAAAATCTCAGCATGTATGACACACTTCAGACTATACAAAACTTCTTATGTACCATGAACATCATAGATAGTAGCTCAGAAAGACTTCTTCAGAAAATTTTAAATTTGGAAGGCAATATTCTTTCCTTTATAAATCCTGCTTTTCATAATCTACCTTATGTAATGTGCTTGGTTCGTGGTGTGTCAGTGGATTGTGTCTGACAGCAAGTGTGGTAACTTCATATTTCAGTATCAAGGTTAGCAGATATCTATAGTTATGAGAGAGTTCTTTATGTGTGTTGTGCACGCATTGTAGCTGGCTAGCTAGGTTTATGCTCATTATTAGGCTCAGGATTATAAAGTTTCTTACCTACCTTAGTTGGAAGCCTGCAGACAATTCCATATTTTAGTTAGGAACACAAAATGCAAGGAATCCTAAGCTTATCCATGATGAACATTAATGAGGAAATGTTTTGTCAGATGATGGAACATTATGAAAGATGTAATAAAAGAGTTATTGAAAAACTACATTTACGTACAATTTTTTGTTCATGAAACATGTTTCACTTGTCCCTTATCATAAACGAGGGATTTCAGGTACATTAATAAGAGAATATTAATTACATAACTAGAACTCTAATGACTTCATCATTCAATGCCTGCTTTCTGGATGGATTAGCATATGAATAGTTTGTTATCCCCATTACATAACAGACATATTCTGAGTTTTAAATAAATGTGCAGGATTCTCCACTTAAGTATCAGTGATACAGGATAAATATGTACTTATCATAAATGCCCCTAAACACTAAAATTGGTAATAACAAAAGCAATTTTGACAGTTCTTACATTCATTGCACCTTCAGATTCAGCTACTGGGAAACCAATATATTCTTCTGTGGGTATAGCCCCAAACACTCTTAAAAGCCACGTGATGTATGCAGCTATATCTCGGAGCAGCAGGCAGTTACACTCCTGTTTGGACGCCCTTTTATCTCGGATATAAATGTTGCAATATCCAACTAATTCTCTGATGGCATCGAGTGCACCTCGTGTGTCCACACTGTCTGGAAGTATTAAATGAAGTCTTAAGTTTGTGATCTGAGAAACATTTTAAGAAACATTCTACAACTTTTAAGACCATGCCTTATAATGTAAACCTTTGCTCATCAGGTCTCAAAACATTTCTGTTTATGACCCAAAATTACAAATCACACTGGTCGTGCAATCCAAACAGTACCAATAAAGTTAAACCTCATTAACCTGAAATGTGTCAGTGCAAAAAATCAGTCTTTTAGTCATTCAATTTCAAATTACCCAATTTTTTAATTGCACAATTATCTGTTATGTGATTGGTATGAAGTCCTGTTGTGATGCTGTGAGCTCTGACTTTTTTTATTAATTGAGTAATCAGGAGATCCATTTCTTGTATTATCTTTTTAAAATACCTAATGTAAAATTTAATACATTTGACATCATAACACAAGTCAGCAATCAAATCATGTTTGGCAAATTCTGATCTCATATTGCATCCCAACTGGATGGACTTGAAAATGAATAATATGAATAATATCATGGCATTTTTAATCACATGTGGTCGGACAATTAAGTCTGCGAACTCGCCACCATGTGCTTGCCGTGGCAGCACTGGACAAAAGCCTTAGTATGGTTTGATGACGTTGACATATCAGCATTCCACAGCTGTTGTTGTTGTTGTTGATCTATGGCAGTCTCTTTCTGTGTGGCATCTATTACTGTCTGTGTGTGTTTTGGTGTGCCACCGCGAAAATGTAGGAGCTTGAATTAGAGCAGTGAATGAACATTAAATTTCTTGTTAAACTTGGAGAGAGTAGAAACAAAATCAGATGTTAGTGCAAGTTTACGGGGATAGTGCTATGAAGAAAACAGCAGTTTACAAGTGGGTGAAACGTTTTTCTGAGGGAAGAGAAAGTGTCACTGATGAAGAGAGATCAGGATGGCCAGCAACAAGCAGAACTGAAGAAAACATTGCAAAAAATTCATCAAATTGTATGTGAAAATTGTCGGCTGACTGTCAGGAGCACAGCAGAGCAAGTGAACATTGACAGAGAAACAGTTAGGAAAATCTTAAATGAAGATCTTGACACGAGGAAGGTGTGTGCAAAAAAGGTCCCAAAGGAGCTCACCGAAGAACAAAAGCAAAGAAGAGTCACAATTTGCCAAGACCTTTTGGACAGGCAATATGACATTTTGGGCTGTGTCATCACAGGTGATGTAACATGGATCTACCAATATGACCCTGAAACAAAGCGGCAAAGTGCACAATGGAAGACTGCCAATTCCCCGCGACCAAAAAAATTCCATCGGTCCAAATCAAGAGTCAAACGTATGTTGCTGACTTTTTTTGATATTAGAGGGATTGTTCATTATGAATCTGTACCAACTGGATAAACACTCAACCAAGTTTACTATTTGGAAGTACTGGAAGGGCTGGGTGAAAAAGTTAGAAACGACCCAAACTTTCTGCCAACAACTCATGGATCTTGCATCATGACAATGCACCTGCTCACATGGCACTGTCTGTGAGGGAGTTTTTAGCTACTAAATAAATAACTGTGTTGGAACACCCTGCCGATTCACCGGATCTAGCGCCCAGTGACATTTTTCTGTCCCCAAAGATAAAGGAAATATTGAAAGGAAGGCAATTTGATGACATTGATGAAATCAGGAGTAATACAACAGCAGCTCTGAAGGCCATTCCATAATACCAGTTCCAAAATTGTTTTGAAGGGTGGACTAGGCGCTGGCATCGGTGCATAGCTTCTCAAGGGGAGTACTTTGAAGGCAATCACGGTGGTATTCAGCAATGAGGTATGTAGCACTTTTACCGCGATGAGTTTGCGAACTTTATTGTCCAACCATGTATGACGGGATGCACTTTTAAACATAACTTTCACAGCACAACACATGTATTGGTCATTCTTTCCATAAACTTTTGTTAGAACTGGTAAAGAACTGTAGTCATAAATTCTGATTTGTGAAACCTAAGAACACATTCTGCTTTAGGTTCTTGTAACACTGTATTAAACTTTGGGCTATGGCAGCATAATACCAGCAAGGAACTAACCACTATACACGACAATAAATCGGAAGTGTTTCTGTACATGTCTCAAGTTATTTAATTATTGTACTAGTTTTGGTGTGGGTCAGGAAAGCATAGTCGGGGTCACAACTTGCTACAGGCTGGACAGTCCTGGGATAGAATCCTGGTGGGGGGCGAGATTTTCTGCACACATCCAGACCAGCCCTGGGAACCACCCAGCCTCCTACAGAATGGGTACCAGGTCTTTCCTGGGGGAAAAGTGGCCAGTGTGTGGTGTTGACCCCCCACCCCATCTAATGTCAAGGTCAAAGAAAGTGTACAGCTATACCTCTACTCCCACTCTGGGCCATCACGGCCTGTTCTAGGGTGAACTTCACCTTTTTTACTAGTTTTGGTACTTTAAATATAATAAACTATATTTGTCTTAATCATTCTGGTCTTCTGTTAAACATTTTTGGAATAAAAAAGTGCCAAGCCTGGGCTTTTCCACAGCTTCAGCAGCATTTGCATCTCCATCTAGAGAATATCTCAGTGCATGTGAAGAACTGCAGAATCTCAGTGTAGTGTGGGGTCAACATTGAACTGCAGGTCACTAAAATGTAAGACTTAAACTAGTGATACTGATTTTATGATAAAGATGTGGGGAATGGAAATTGGTAAGGTTTTAGCAGAGATGACACATGAAGACACTCATTCTTACCACACAGTGATGCATGCACTGAATCTTTTGCGGAACTGAATCTCTTATTTAACTCCAGTTCATCTTCCTCCCATTTCTGATAGAAACTTATTTCTGTTCTGTTTGATGTATATCTCGTCACATCTTTCACATTCAAGAAGAACTCCTGCAAAGAACACACAGAAAATTCACATTCCAAGTCTTCTGGGATGTTAAGCTGTGTTGAGTGGTAAATAGTTACCAACATTATGGAGGTGCATGCTGCCTGAATCTTCAAGGTTAAGCAGTCCAAAAAGAGTGGCTATGCCAGAAAATATGGGTATAGAACATGCATAACTACCAATGGAGTGCTGAGGCAATGAAAGTGGTTGTGTATGCAGTGGGCAGAGATGAAGAGACAAGAAGTGTGAAGGGATCTGACCACTGGCCAACCACTGCAAGATCTTGAAGGTGAAGACATTAAGCTCCACTGAAATATTGGTAACTATGAAAGCAAGTCAGATTAAAACCTTAAAAATCTTTTACCAGCTAATTTAGTCCAGATAGGTTCTGAATAGCTTGGTCACTTTCCCAAAATAGATCCCATGGAATTCAATGCAGGTCTGCCAGTAGTTTACCAATACCCGAATTTGTGAAAAAAAAATTCCTTTGGTTGCAGGCAGACACTCATGCATTCATGCATTGCCTCTTACACTTCATCATCAAACAGGAAATTCTATGCACCAAAAGACTCCCTGTGTGACTCAAAGATGTGGTACTAACAACAAGCAAGGTCAGTTGCCTAAGGAGGATAAAGGGTCACTTGCTACAAATATAGGTGATTGCCTCAGCTGTCACATGAGCAGTATAGGTGAGCTAGTATTGTTATGCTGCAACAAGACACAGGTATTGGGCATTCCACAATGTTTTGACCTGAGAGTTCATGTCAGATGGTTCCTATGGAGGTCACATTACAAGGCAACAGTCACTGTAGTCCACTTGGACAGTAGTGATCTAAAAGTGGGCCTTGGTAATCCCACAACAGCATCAGCATCACTTATCCTACTGATGTATGTACGTGGAATTCTTGGTTTTGGCAGTGTGAAATAGTGCCATTCTTTGCTTGTCCCAGGCTGGAAGCAGTGGACCCAACTTTTATCTCCAGTCTATATGTGCTTCACGAAGCTGTCACCTATTGCTTTGTATCATAAAATTTCCTGACCAAAATCCATGCATCTGTGCTGCAGTTAGGAGTTAGCTGTCTAGGCACCCACATTGCAGATACTTAGTAGAAATGCAATGTATCATTGAGGTATGTGCTAGACAGAGGTACAACATGGTAGCCACACAATGGTTTTCCAAAATGTAGCATCCAGCAGCCTTTGCAAATACCTGTGGCATTATGACTCTGTGGGTTTGGCCCAGTTGAGTGAAATTCATGTCATCTGACGCTAAAATTTTAAACTTGGTACTACATATGCACACCTGCTGTGAAGAGAAGCATGCATTATGGTAATGGAAATGCACGTTATGGTGGATTTTGATGGGCTAATTAAACTCACCAACCAAGAAACAGGTAACATTCTCCACTGCATGTTCTTCAGGTTTAATGAATCCTACAATGCCTGATCTACTGCACATAGTAAACACTTCTAACATATTCTAGTAGCCTGCTTTGGCTACAGCTGCACACAATAGTCTAAATTTTTTCACATCTTTATTAAAGTATTCGTTTCACTCACCCTCATATCTACCAGTAGACATGGCATAACATCCTAGATGACTTGAATCTTCATCAACACAACTGGAGAACACAAAATCTCATACGCATAAAGTACTTGTCCCTATCACAGACATCCCCATGAACTTTGAACAGAAAATCTGAACCTACAAGAGTATCACTGCTGCAAAACAAACAGCAATTTTCATCAACACTTCTTTCATGGTCTCTACTAGGTGAAAAGAAATGCATGTCATGTAGGTATTGGTGTCCAGCAGGAAAAATTCTGTACAGTGCCAGTGCTGGATCTAAAATGCCATAAAACATGTGAAGTATGGGAGGTGATTCCATTTCTGCCTTTGCTTTTGTTGAAGAAACTCTTATCCCTGTGCTAAATCAATCACTACTCTCACTCTCCTATGGGTCATCACTTTGCTGTTAAGTTTTGTGGATCTCAGTCTAACAGGTACAGTGTTATAATGTACAAAATTTGTATCAGTCAAAACACAACTATATTTATAGAACAAGGTTACATTCTGTGTCTAAAAGTGCGACATGTTTTGACCCAGGACAGGTCATCCTAAAGCACACAACAATTCTAAAAACCATACATTCAGGAAGATATTAAAACAAATATCTTTCTCAGCCAGTGTGTTTTTTAGGAGTGTTGTGAACTTCAGAATGACCTTATCCTTGGTTGAAACATGTTGCTCTGTTAGACACATCAGCTCTGTTGTATAAACACAGTTGTGTTTTGACTAATACAAATTTTGTACAATGAAGCTGATGTCTGGTATGTGTTTTGACCTTAAATATTGGCACCACCAGGTCCCATTTATAGGGTCTGCATACTGTTACATAAACATTACTGTATTACATGCAGAGATTACATACTTGAAAAATCCATAAATTAGAAATTTTGAACATAAATTACTGTGTTATTGAACTTACACAATACTACATAAGTTGTAACTTCCATATTTAATATAAAGGTGGATTTCAGAATTACAGTGTATTCACATTTATTTAACCCTTAGAGTCTGTGCATCCTAGGTGTAGGACGGCACTTAAAATTCCTCTGGGCTCGAGTGTCCTGTCTGTAGGACAGCCTTTTAAATATCTTGCTCTCGAAGCCATGGGACATTTAGGGAAGCTTCACTCATTCTTAACACCCCACTAGAAGATTTTGTTCAGCTTCATGCTCTGACTGATTTACCCCTTGAGAGAAAACCCACTCCATTATCCATTTTTATGAGGCTGTTGATACCTGTAAGGATATAGTGGTGATGACATAAAGCTTATATTTCCTGCTCTGTTAATTTGCCTTTTATAAGACTAATGGTTTAGTCTGGAAGTGTAAGATACACAGCACTAAGTTTACAAGTATAATGTGGCGAGAGGCAGCTATATGCAGACCTTTATCTGTTCTCTTTTCATTGGAAGGGCCCCAATTAGAGCTCGATATATTGTGTCATTTCTCAGACTCTGGGCTGAATTTACACCCAGAGTGTTCATAGAGAGCTTCTTATTCTTCCCAGGAAGCATTTCACAGTCAGTGTGAGTGGTGGCACAATGACTGGACCTGGCAAGAGGCCAAGGTTGCTGGGGCCCAGCAAAGTATCTGAACTGATTGTTGACACTGATAGTGATGGAGTGAGTGTCAAGCAACATCAGTACAGGTGAGGGATGGTCTTAAAGTTTGCCAGGGGTGTCACAACCTCAACCGTACCATCAAACAGCCAGGTGTCATGAGTCCAGCAGTTCAATTTCATCCAGTGCCTCTGATGAAGAGGATGCCGGTGACAGTGGGCCAGGTGAACGGACTCAACAGCCAGTAACCCTGCAATGGACATGCTCCTCTTGCCCTCAGAGTAATGTAGTACACACATATACAGGGTGCCCCAGAGGAAAGAAGGACAATGAAGTGTCACTCATAAATGATGGCTCAAGTCCACTTAGCATTGTCTTTCTGTATTTTGCAAAAATTATCACTCTGCTGGTGGTGGAGAATAACCACTACTACCACAATTACATAAACAGATTTGACGTTGGACCCTCTCTTGAACCTGACATTACAAAGCCGAAATATTTGTGTTTCTGGCATTGACAATACAGATGGGACAAATGGACAGACTACTGGGCAACAATGGACCAGTTCTACATGCATTTCTATGGCACTATGATGAAACAGGAATGATACCTTCACATCCTTTGTTACTTACATTTTATAGACAAAAGGAATGAACCTGATAGGACAGACGAATATTCTGACTGACTATGGAAGATACGAGACCTGTTTGAAATTTCAAATGGCAAAATTACCAAATTTTATGACCCTTCCAAAAATCTGGCTATTGACGAAGTAACTGTTTCCTTCAAAGGAAGGATAATTTTCAAACTGTACATAACAAAGGAATGCAAGTGTTTCAGCATCAAAATTTTCATGCTGTGTAACTTGAATGGATACACATGAAATGAAAGTATACCTGGGGAAGGACAGACGGTGCATAGCACAGCATGTGAGAGCAACCCATGCGACAATGACAGAACTGACGAGGAAGACAGAAGGACACAGGCATGAACTATACATGGACAGTTTTTTTCTTCTCCGGAATTATATGACGACTTTGCAAAGAAACAGATTTACTATTATGGGACAGTCAGGCCAAACAGGAGTTGCATGCCACAACACCTAGTACCAAAAACAGTAAAAGTGAAAAGAGGAGACATTCACATAAGAACCAGGGCTGAATTGACGGTAATACTGTGGTAGGAAAAGAAAGACACTTGCATGTTGATGAATATTCATGATGTTTCAGCAGAGGGTAACTGCTGTAATGAGGGAGGAAAAGCCAAAAAGCTGCAAACTGTGATGTACTATAACCATCACATTGGTTATGTGGATAAGGGTGACAAAATGGCAAACAGTTACTCCATTAGCCATCGAACACTCAAGTGGATGAAAAAATTGTTCTTCCATCTGTTAAATCTGGCTATTCTCAATAGCTACATTCTTAATTCCTCATGTGAGGGTAAGAAAATTTCACACAGATTTTCGATTTACTCTCATGAGGAATATGTCCGCACATGTTGGAACAAAACGGATAATATGAAGGAAATTAAGTAGACTTCCTAACGTTGAAGCACACATTGCTAGACTCAAAGCTTGCGGCAGCACACATTGGTCTATCCTGTCTGAGACGCAGCTATGGTGTCACGTGTGTAACGCCAGGGCTGTGACACAAACATTTTCTTCAAGTGCCATAAGTGTGCAGTGGGACTGTGTGATAAAAGAACATGTTTTGAAGACTACCACACTAAGGCACAGCTCTAACAACATAAGGTGCAACCTCCTTAAGAAAAATTGGGGTCTCAAGCCAATATGTAAGTAAAAGAAACTGAAATTTTTGCTAAGTCCATAAAAATATTTTGTCTACGTATGAACAAAAATTATTACTGTTTTCTTGAATACATGTAGAAATATCTCTGTCTTACTTCCAAAAAAAAACGCCATTTAAGCCATCATTTAAACTTGTTTGGTTCCCAAAATATTAACATTTTTTTTGTAAATCATGTGCTAAAATTTATATGGCTGGTGAAAAGAATGCCATACGCGAAGGTGGACTGTAGCCATTTAAATCCCAATGCAAAAAGGTTAACAATGGTAGAATTCCACTCTTAATTATGAAACTTTATCCTTCAATGATGCTAGGGTTTAAATTCCCATTACTGACCAGGATGGAAGGGTTTTGAATTTTAAGTCCTCTTAAATACAGTTTCCTCTACAATGTGTATCAGGCTATTCCCCAGGGGTAAAGAAGATGAATGTGAAACTGACAACCTACCCTAATCTAATGTGGAGGCAAAGAATGTGTAGAGCCATACCTCTACTCCCCCTCTGTGCCTCCTATGTCACACTGTGGGTTCATCTGTACTTCTTGTACCCTTAAATACCTTCAGAACTGTATGGTGAACAAAGGCTTGCAATGAAGGGTTTATGTTCATTCACTGGACTAACACTTTACACACTACAAGTTTCAAAATATTTCTATAGTATTAGTATATGTTCTTATGAAATAGAGAAATGGGGTTTCCTAATAAAATCCTAACCAAGAATGACTGCAGCCTCCACAGACTGCTATTTGTAAGAATATGTTCCAGTTTAACAATATCAGATCAAAAAGTGTTACTGAAAATATATGCAAATTCATTCACGTGTTTCACACTTTGTATATTTCTTCAACAAGTTGCAACGGTTTTGAGAAAATATTTACAGATAAACTTTGTGGTGAAACTGTTAGCGTCATTCAGCGACAATTATGTGATACATGCCTCAACAAAAGTGTAAGTGAAGAAAAAGAAATGTGGCTTGAAGTTTGAGTTACACAGGTTTGGTACCTGAAAATTTCAGCAGCCCAAAGTAATAAAAGTTCAGTACTTACATTCAGCAGTTTCTCCCATTGCACTGCCATCTCCATTGTGTTATTACTATAGTCCAGTGTGTCCTTCCAAGAATGAAGAAGAAATGCAAGTCGAAGCTGGCGGGCTGTGTGACAAGTTAAAGCATCCTTGATTGTAATAAAGTTCTTTAAAGACTTTGACATTTTGCATCCCGAAATGGTGAGGTGTCCAGAGTGAAGAAAATACCGTACCCAATGGTCATTATTGAAATAAGCCTGAAATGAATCACACAATGTGAAAAAGCACCCACAGATACAGACACTGCTGACACTACTGCAAAAAAACAGGAAAAGATGACAGCAGGAAGGGTGACAGTAGAGGAGGAGAAAGTAATGAGTGCATTAGTCACAGCATGGCGCTACAGTATGCTTTCAATCTACTTGACTACAGGGGACTTCAACATAGTAACCCCAAAGCTGCCACAAAAATTCCAACTGCCATGAGGAGATAGATATATCAACAGCTCCAAAAACAAAAAGCTGTTACAAACTATTTGTAAAAATTAGTAGTAGCAGTGGCTTCAATGGCAGTTATAGTAGTATTATCAGCAGTAGCGGTAGTGGCAGCAGCAGCAGCAGCAGCAGTAGTAGCAGCAGCAGCTGCAGCAGCATCAATGGCAGTTGTAGTAGCAGTATAGGCAGCTTATTAGTGAAGATGACACATTCCTATGGCTGTCAAGGAGAGACTTGAAAGCAGAAACTGAAAGTGAAATAATAGCAGCACAAGACCAGGCATTACAAACTACCATGAAAGAGAAGATTACAAACAGAAACAGAAAATATACACTATATCAACAACTTGACAAGATAACAGACCACGTGACAGCATACCCAATACTGGCAAAAAGCACAGTAAAGAGAGATATGAGAGTGTGCTCAACTATGCTTTAACATATGCATGGAAATAGGGGTAAAATTAAACAATAAATACTGGCACAAGAGTATACCAAAATTAGTAGAAACAGGTCACGCAGTTAAAGTAACCATATTATGGAATCAACAATCCCTAACAATAAACCAGGTATCATAATCTGTGGTAAAGGAGAAGGAACATGTATGTTCATAGATGTTGCAATTTGAGGAGAAAGAAATGTGATCAAGAAAGGAGCTGAGAAGATTCTAAAATATAAATACTTTACAACAGAAGTATGAAACATGTGGAATGTAGAGACAAAACTGAAACCGGTAATAATACAGGCAACTGGAACCATCTCAAAATCATTCTGAAAATACCTAAGCAACCTACCAGGAAGTCAAGAAACTACAAAAACAGCCATATTTAGCACTGCACACATTTGTCAGAAAGTACTAATGTAGAAGTACAAAATGTTTATCATCAGAATCTGCATTACACATATCACAAATTGTAACCACTGAATACCTGCAACATTACAAACCCCAGAAACATGGTGTGTATCAAGTATATAACAGTAAATACCCTTGTTAAAGGTGATAATAAACAGTGGTGTTGGTGATGATTAAGATGAGGATGAAAACAGAATTGAAAAATGATCACCTGTATATTTATGAAACAAAACATTTTGGATTATCTGTGCTTTTCAATTATTCATGCATTTTCTCCTCGTCACTAGCCAAGATAACAGAGATTCCAATGTATCTGTTTCCCTAAATGACTATACAAAGTATGTCAAATGTTCTGAAGTGCCATTTGGTATGAATCACTTCACTGTGCCCTAAAAATACAGAATTACAAATATGTGAAAAGTAGCCATCATCAGGCAATTAGGGCACTAAAGAAAAGCTGTTTTATAAAAACACCTTACTATATTTTAATTTACACTGTTGAAGTATGTGTTTGCACCTCAGCTTACAATATCATAAAAATATATGATAAGCCAAAACTGTTAAACTGTGTTTGGTGCATGTAAAACAATAACACATTAAAGAGGTTTTAAACAGTTGCAATCTCACATAATATATTTGTATTTCGAGACAGAAGTGTAGATCAGGTCAGTGATTATGGCCCTGGGGGATGTGATGTTTGCTTTCTTTGACATGTATGCTCACTAGGAAAAATGTCTCTGTTGAAATCATTCCTATATTTCTTCGTTCTTTATTGCTTTTTTTTTGGTTAGTTGTGTACCATAAAGGTACATAAACATGTATAAACATCTCAAATCCCCAGGATTGTTATCAGTCCCTGTATGTTGTGACTGCAAAGTACTAAAGGGAGTAAATAAAGGCACTCCTTATTTACCATAATCACTACCCTCCATATCATCATAATCATAATGAACATCATCATTATCAGAATAATTACAACCACTACCACCACCACAACCATTTGTTAAGTATTTGACTGATTTGGCATATGTGGCTGCAACATGCTTCCACTTCTCTTTACCAAGTTGCACTTATGTCCATCATAGAGGCCTATAAACACTGAAATCAAACTGTTTTCAGTCAACATGAGTAATACGACAGCCATGTATCAACGACATACACTACAAAATCATATGCTAAGATCTGCATCACAGTGAAGTTCCAATTTGGGGCATCTGAAAGCTTCCAAATGTGGGCATTTAATAGAAAAACATTTAGATCACAATTTTCCAACAAGTACTCCAACAGTTTATGAAAAAGCCTATCTACAAATACTTCTGCATTTTTCTTATATTTAACAGTTCAATCACAAAAAAGAATGTCAGTATGGTTCAGTCAACCCAAAGATCCCTCCCAAACATTACACTTTACCTCAGCCTGGGCCAGTTCATTGTCATGATGCGGAAATTTGAGGTCAACACCACCTGTGTGGATGTCCAGTGACTTGCCACATATAGCTGAAGCCATTACAGAACATTCAATGTGCCAACCAGGTCGCCCACGACCCCATGGTGAATCCCACCAAGGTTCACCTGCCTTTGATCTCTTCCAGAGAGCAAAATCATTTGGAGAACGTTTTTCATTTAGTCTGTCTTCAGATATGCTCAGGTCCCCTGAAAAGAGAAGTAATTTTTATGAATCTGAACCTAAGAGAATGCACATTTTCAGTGCAATTTTTATTGAAGAGTAACTTACATTAATACTAAACTGGGGTTCACAAATTTTTACACATCCAGGAGCCATCTCAAAATTCTAAGTGCCCAAAGGGTGATACAAAGCAAGTTCTATACTGACAAAGACTCGCAAATGTTAGGCACCACCATACAAAATTCTGTCAATTGGGCACCCCTGGCCTACAGTGAAGTTTGGATATAAATAGAAATTCATTCTAGCAATACTGTATACACATATTCTTTATGTACTTGCACATATATACAGAGTAAAAGCCTCATGATCATGAAAAATAAATTACAAAAGGGTCAGGACACACCTGATAGAATACCTTGTAAAGTTTCATGACATTGTAGCGCACCAGGGATTCGAAACACACACTTCCCCCAGCTAATCATTGATTTAGCAGGCAATCAACTGATCATGAGTGGTCTGAGCACCGGCGGGTTCAAGTCTGGGAGGACTCGGCTATGATGTGAGGCTTTGTTATCACTTTGGACAGAAAGAGTGCGAGCACACAAGGCAACACCAAGTAGCCCTTACACACATATACACACAATGTAACAAGAAAAAATGAACATGTATTGTAAAAACAATGAAAAATGTAAATGACAATTGTATATATGGTAGGATAATAAACTTACTTGCAGAATATTAAGTTTTTACAGATCTAATCAATACAGTCCTTTGTCCAGATGACTCCCACAGCAGAATCATTTCTCTCTGAATGTAATTTTGTCTAGGTTGGCCACAATTTAGAGATTACAGATTTTGAAAGGTGTAGCACGACTGACAACACACCACCTAACTCAGTAAGTTGTAATTGTTAGATCTGCAGCTCTTTGTTAACACACTACACCATGACATGTTTTCTCTGCTTGAAAAATGCTAGAGAAGTGTCCCCACGAACAGGCAGCCCCCGGGCAAGCCCCTGCTGCCATTAGCACTTAATCAGCAATTTATGCAGATGTGATGTCCTAATTGGCTGTGGGAGATCGGACGATCCAGACTGTAAGCAGGTATCATTAACAAAGACTATATTTGTGCCACCCAGCTCAGTGTGATCCTTCCAAAAAAACCTTAACAAATCTTATCATTTTCATCATCACTACAATTCACCCCTCTCAGCCTGTGATATCCCTACATAGCTACATACTTTTAAACTTCAGGGGTACCTTCTGTCCTAGTCCCGAAAATAACACTTATTCGGAACCGTTAACAGAACTCTCCTCTTCATCTGTGGGAACAACTAAAAACTCTGACAATTCTTGGGCTACATCCAACACTGTTTCCTTAGGTACTGACAACTGTTCCTCACTAAAGTTAACCACCATAAGTACTACAGTGTCACAAAGAGGTCTCAGCTTCAGACCAATTCCGAGCTGACAGTCAATGTGGGAAACATATTTTGAAACTGGAGTAGGGGCCTTGAACCCAACAGGCATAGGTGAAGGTAAAGCTTCGCCCTTGTGTGTCTCGGCACTGGCTGTACTAGTGTAGGCCAAGACACAAGCTATAACAATGCCCTGAATGGGTATAAGAGCTGGTTCAACACATACCAGTCAAGGTGAATTTCCCAAATTTTCACCTACCACCTGCCCACAAACTATGTGCTTAGGTCGATGCTGCAGCACCAGTGTGCATGCACATAACAGACCAAGTGTCTGACTCATTCAACACCACTTATGGCTTACAGGGTGTGGTTTCACTCCTGACAGGAGATTTTTCAATCCTGACATTACCCTCTCTGGTCTGGCTTGAATTTCCTTTTTCCATGTAGCCCTCCTTCAGGGATGTGTTAGAAACAAATACATGTGGAATTAGTCCATACTTCCCTTCTGTCTCACAGACACCTTCATGTGATATGAGTTGAAGAGCTGGCTCAGAACCACCACTTAAAATTCGGTATACCATCACAGTACCTTCTCCCAAATCCAAACCATCCTGGCAAGGTGTCAGAAAATTAACCCCACGTATTCCTGCTGCTGTAGTGGGTAACTTACTTACAAGGAATGTATGCCTGAACACAACCTCACCCCTTCAAAGTCACACTTTATTCCCTTTTACCACTAAATTAACACGTGTCACTCCAAAGGGGTGCAACAGATGTGTATTCCCAGGGTGCTTTTGACACTCCTGGTTGCAAAATGCAACAGCCTGACCCTGAATCAATCACAAGGATTCACTTGACACCTTCAAAGCTTACTAAGACAGGAGGGGTGCCCTGATCAAGCATAATGGATATGGTCACCAATTTAGTTACAGCAATGCTGGGAAACAGTAGATGGAAGTGGCAGCCCTTCCTTCCATCTAACTGTAGTTTTCTGGCACACGGGTATTCTGATGCACTGCCTCTGCATAGGTGTGAGGTTTATGTAGTCTGTCCAAAAAGTTCGTGCAGTGGGTTAGCGGAGAAGTGGGATGTGAACTGGTGGCGCACCCCTCCAGCTCTCCTCACTCAACAGGACCCAGTTGACGTTCAGTAGGAGCCCAATCACTCTAGGAGAAGGCCAGACTTCATGCATTAGTTTTTTGTGGAATCTGTTTTCGAGCATTTTCAAAATGGAGATCGATCAACAGCTTAAACAACGGATTAACATCACGTTTCTTGTGAAACTGGGCAAGAATGGCCCCAAAAGTCATCAAATGTTGCAACAGGTTTATGGAGAGTATGCCCTAAAGGAAAGAACTGTTTTCAAGTGGGTCCAGCGTTTTCGAGAAGGCCGTGAGGACCCCAAGGACGATGCAAGTTCAGGACGCCCCTCCACCTCAAGTGGTAATGAAAACATCGATCGTGTGCGTTCTCTCCTGCGCAGTGACCGCCAATTGACTGTTAGAATGATAGCAGAAGAACTTGGTTTGGGAAAGTCATCCATTCACACGATTTTGACGGAACATTTGGAAATGAAAAAGGCTTCCGCCAAGATTATACCAAAACTGCTCACTCCTGTGCAAAAGCTGTGATGGAAAGTGTGTTGCGTTTACTGGAAAACCTCAGAGGAAAGCGATGAATTCTTGGAAAGGGCCATCACAGGCGATGAATCGTGGATATAAGAGTATGACATTGAGCTGAAGTCACAGAGCAGAGAGTGGAAACAGAAAGATTCGCCAAGACCGAAAAAATCATGGAAAAGCAAATCAGAAATCAAAGTCATGTTGATGGTTTTTTTTGACTGCCATGGAATTGTGCACCATGAATTCGCACCTGAGGGTAAAACTGTCAATGCAGCTTTCTACGTGGAGGGTTTGAAGCGTCTGAGAGATCGTGTGCATCACGTGCGACCGGAATTGTGGGAGGAGAGGCGATGGATTCTCCACCAGGACAATGCCCCCGCACACTCTGCATTAATCGTGCATGAGTTTTTGGCGCGCAATTCCATTACCGTGCTCGAACATCCCCCTTACTCGCCGAATTTAGCCCCCTGCGATTTTTTTCTTGTTCCCCAGATGCAAATTGGTGCTGCGGGGGCGGCATTTGGGGGATGTGACGACGATTAAAAGTGAAATGACATCGCTGCTGAAGGGCTTAAGAGAAGAGGAATTCCAAGGGTG
>Ga0123355_10002369_pt1 | contig 26639 bp, 16 predicted proteins | sample TergutEmb28metaG_3_FD_89872 | JGI IMG/M metagenome (GOLD analysis project Ga0123355, IMG submission 89872) | Embiratermes neotenicus P1 segment gut microbial communities from Petit-Saut dam, French Guiana - Emb289 P1 | ecosystem: Host-associated > Arthropoda: Insects > Digestive system > Gut ... | reverse complement strand
CATATAATTACAAGAGAAGTGCGAGCCTATTGCATATAATTACAAGAGAAGTGCGAGCCTATTGCATATAATTACAAGAGAAGTGCGAGCCTATTACATATAATTACAAGAGAAGTGCGAGCCTATTGCATATAATTACAAGAGAAGTGCGTGCCTATTACATATAATTACAAGAGAAGTGCGAGCCTATTGCATATAATTAAAGAGAAGTGCGAATCTATTACGTATAATTACAAGAGAAGTGCGTGCCTATTACATATAATTACAAGAGAAGTGCGAGCCTATTGCATATAATTACAAGAGAAGTGCGAGCCTATTACATAAAATTACAAGAGACGTGCGAGCCTATTACATATAATTACAAGAGAAGTGCGAGCCTATTGCATATAATTAACACTGAAAGAAGTCCTGTCTGCATTATACTGTTACACACACGAATGTTACGGCAAAATTCCTACTACCATTGAGATACACATTTTATAAACGAAGTCCTATATTAACAAAATGTCTAATACGCATTGCAAAATGAGCAATCAGCAAGTTTCCTCTTGACACAGAACCAGCTGTACCTATGTTTCACAAATTCCCTGCATGATGTTTAATATTTAAATGTATCAACACGTACAGAGTATATTCATGAATGCATAAAACGATATTTATGCCCCTTGATGATTTTCTGGTTTTCGTTTACTTCATGTTATAGAAAATTTAGAATTTATGGACTAAAAATGAAAATTTTACTGTCTACAAATTTTGTATTTAGCTACATGAAAATTTCTTTTATTTTTGCAGCGAGAACAACTGCACAATTAAGCAATAATATCCAACTAAGCGTAAATAACGTTTAGCAATGTCATATAAGAAATGCAGTTCATATGCTGCCCCTAGTAAGATCAAATTTACTAATGCCAAAGGTCTGTGTTCACTCTCCGCTTTGCGATGAGTGTGTTAAGCCGTGCGCAAGAAGACTACAGTATGTACTGTGTTGTGTATAAATGTTCTCCTGCATTATATTCATGACAATTCCTTACTCATTAAAGTATGCATAAACCATGACACAGAACAATCGTGCTTGTAGTTATAGCAACGAAAATGAAACAGAATATTCTCTTGTTCAATGCAGTTCATAATAAGCAGTTAGAAAAATTCTTGTAACTACGTACATATACAGGGTTATTCGAAATGATTGCCGGGGCTTTAACTTGTCATACACAGTATCCTTGAGATAGGAGCGTGTGTATTTTTTTATTTAATAGAACAACTCTCCAAGGTTTTGTTACATACCTTACAGGTGCTCTATATATGCACCCTTTGTGATTCTACAAACATCAACACGATAAGCACACAAAACGCTTTCTCAATGCCGTTCGCCGCCATCATAGTAAACTGCGCTCCAAACGGAGAAATGCATAACTACTGCACACCGCACATAACAAAAGAAAACTTTGAGAATTTCTACATACTCCTATCTCAAGTGTATTGTGTATGATAAGTTGTTAAACCCCCGACAATCATTTAGAATAACCCTTCATATTTAAACTACAAAGTGCCTGTATTAATGATTCAATTACTAGAACGATTTAATCTAAGATTTTGCCCATCTCTTTTCATTCAAAGAATGCAGGGTCCTTGTGACTGGCCGGATTTTTGTTGGTATCTCGGAAGATCTAACCTATGATGAAGAAACAAAACCTGGAACGAATGGACAGAATAGAGTATTATGTGTATTTAAGAAAGAGGACTTGAAATACAAGATTCCTTCATCAGGACGCACTTCTCTCAACTTGAAATTAAGAGATAATTGAATTAACTTCCACTTCTGACCAACCCCCTTGTAGGCAGACTAGGCTGTTCAAAGATTCCAGGCCCCGGACTATCGTTAATACTCTGCCCATGGCTTGTGCATAAACACGAGCGTCATTATTTGTACAAGAAATCTTGAGTTGAACCACATGTCAAATACTCACTGAGAAAATGGGGTCATTTGACCTCACCCACAAACATTAATATTCACACAGTCCAGTCGCCGCGGAAAAAAGTCACGAGGTGGCATTCTTCTGGGTCACTCACAAATTCTACAACTTTAGAACTTTGAAATATGGGATGTAACTCGTTTATCTTGGCGTGTTCTCCCATCTGGATATATTTGTCTTTTGGCATACTTGTGCTTCCAGTATCAGAAGCAACATGTGCTCTGTGACCAGCAGGTGTAGAACAGTATAACTGTGAGCAGCCTATTTTACATTTAGTAAACTAAATTCAAGTGCCATGTAAAACTTACTCGTCTGACGAACACGACGAAAAAAAAGCAACGGGTTTTATATCAAAGATCTAGAATGTTAGTAATGACAAATCAGCTGTATTAATTATGCACTGTGTAATGATAATCCATTCAGCTACAATTGGAATCGTAGGTAGGCGTAGACTTGAAAAATTTTCCAGGTTAATCCCAGGAATAAATTTATCTTTGTCTAAGCTCCTAATTCAGCCAGTCATTCCTAAATTTAATACAGCTTCCCTGAAATACCGGAAGCAGAATGACATAATTCTGAACCAGCTGGAGCAATCTGCAACAGAATTGGCGGTGGTGCGGCCAGGGTCAACGTAGTCAGGCAGAAACGGTCAAGTTCCACCAGCCATGCAATTATACTTCATCGTCAAAAAGCATTAATACTGAACAACGTTGTATCAAACCTAAAACGTTTAGGAAAATAGTAAATAATTAGTATAACAATAATATAATCATTATTTCATGTTCGTATTTCTGCATCAACAGAAGTTCCTAAAATATTTACATCAGTTTTTAATGAACCATGTTACACACTAAACAGCAAGAGTCAGTCTCAACTGCAGTACGTCACACGCCTGTACTAAAAATTTAGAGTAATTACCGTCCATAAATTTGGTGCACGAAATTAGAAGCTCTTGTTTACGAGAAAGTAAAACAAAACATAAGGCAGTTTTCCATTATCCACAAATGCGAGATACCTTTCTATTCCCGTGACATAATCGACATTTCTCATTTAATATACAGTTACAGTTTTACCCATACATATAATACAGGCATAGCAGAATAGTAAGTGGGTGCGAGCCCTTTCGGTCCTGATGCACGTAGGCCCTTTGGCAGGCTCTTGGTGTCCGCTAAACTGATGTCCAATTCGTGGAAGCTGTGTTCCTTCAGTAAATTTCCACACTACCTCCAAACTTAGTCTTCTAACATCCACAGGGTCGAAGAAAAAGGAATCCAAACAGGTATGTCTGAATTATTTATTTAATTACCATACCAACTAATGCATATACATAAGATTTCACATTAAAGCACTTAAAATCGCTCCAACATGTTTCGATCCTAAGATCATCTTCAGGGAGCTAAACTGTTTCTTGCTAAAGTCACATTTTTAAAAATGTGACTTTAGCAAGGAATAGTTTAGCTCCCTGAGGATGATCTTAGGATCGAAACATGTTGGAGAGATTTTAAGTGTTTTCGTGTGAAATTTTATGTATGTGTATTAGTTGGTATGCTAATTAAGTGATTCTACAAAATTCACGGTGCAATGATAAAGAGAGATATGTCTGAGTGTCGCCAAGGCTTTATACTCAAACAAAAAATGAGGTGAGGTTTCATCCTCCCTTCCACACGTCCTACAAAAAAGACAGTCGAACAGCCCCATTATGTAGAGGTGCTTTCTTATGGTGTTATGTCCAGTAAGCAGACCAGTAACAACCCTGGATTGTAACCTGTTAAACGACAGTAACCTAGTCTTCACAGTAGGACTAGAGCCTGGTATCATCTCTAAAGCTTGCCTCTAAGTAGGCCTACAGAAAAGATCCTGCCACGTTTCCATAGGCTGGTTGTAAATCCAGGGTTTTTTCCCCTTGTCTTCTGCCTAGAGACCCTCAAGGCCGATTTCCGTCCAACAAAATGGTGAACAATTCCCTCCCTTGCGAGCCCATCGGCAGTTTCTTTTCCACGTAACCCAGAATGTACAGAGATCCAAAATAGTCCCAAGAAACACTGGGTGGAAATGTCATTTAACGCCTTTTGGCACTGTTTTACCAATGGGGACGTTGTTTTGGCAGTCTGAAGAGCTTACAAATTTGCCCAACTATCAGAACAAATAATAATTTATTACTTTGGTCTAGCGTACATTTGAATTTCGAAAACACAGGCCAAGATGGCGTATATCTCGACTTGAAACGTGTAACATATTTTCCTAGAGAGTTACTGAACCTTTTCGCAAAGATTGCCCATAGACTCCGGCCCCGGTTATCGCAGTGTCTTGGACCCATCTGTACACCAGACGAGCCCCTTAACTGCAAGGGTCCTCTGGTCCACGCTTCTCTAGTCAATACAGTAATCCTATACTTGGGATAAAAGTTATATACTGACTTCATAACACCGACCAAAACAATAAATATGGGACCGACTTCTGAAACCACATCAATACGTGTTATGATGCTGTGCCCACGAATGGGGTGAACGAAGGGCCAACATCTCAGACTCCAGAGTCGTTTTCCTACGTTAGCCTTACAACAACGACGCAAACGAGTTACGTAACCGGGAGATGACTGGCAGTTTCTTAAAGGTCGTAGCGTTAGTGTTTAACTTCCACGACGCCTGAAAGCACGCCATTGAACATAAAACTAAATATTCATCTTTGGAGAATACAGCATATTAATTTATAATGTTTGCAGATACATTTAGATCTAATAACGTAGAATCTCCCGTGAAAAACGCACTTTTGTTAGAATTAAAATAACGAGATCAAAATGTTCAAAACTTCGTAGCCACGATAAGCAGAGAAGCGGGTTCATAAAATATGTAACAATCTTGACGGATTTTTAAGTATGGTATTGTATAATTTATATTAGATTATTGTTCCCCTGCAAAATCTATTTGCAATTATCGTTGTTAAATAGAAGGGATATATGGGCGGTGGATATTGTAATGCAACGGTCTACGTTACCCCACATTCAGTGGAATTAAAACACAACACTCACATCAACTCCAGGGTTTATCATAACGTTGAGTAAACTAAATGTTATATTCGCGACCTTTGTCCGTCTGATTGCATGCAAAACCTCACTCCCAGCTCACTCTCTGCTAACAGTGGGCGGGTTTTCAAAATTCGTAATTGTAAAATAAACGTACTATATTCTTACAGCTACTTATATATATCACTGTATAGAGACAGACGAAGAATATCAACAATTTTTTGTGTTGAAATATAGGCCTATTTATATTACAAAGAAAATTCAATTTCCAGCGGAATATAAATTTTACTTACGCCAAATGCAGTTAAAGTAACACCTTTCAGTAAATTTGGCAAGTGCAGACTTGTTGGCTCATACAACGAATGATGTTCCGCTTTGGGAAGAAAAGTATGTAATGGAGTTCAGTGTCATTAACTCGATACTGAACACAACGTCTGTCGCTTATTTTATGTAACCGACCCCTCTAGCAAGCACTGAGTGTTTTAGAAATGGGGGTTGTATTAACAATAAAGTTAAACCAGTAAAAATGCTCAAGTATTGCAAGAACGTGAGAATGCGTTTTTTCTGTTAGAGCACAGTATTTTTGGTAACCAAGTTTCGACAACGATTCAACGTGAGTGAGCGAGTGAGTGAGTGAGTGAGTGAGTGAGCGAGTGAGCGAGTGAGTGAGTTAGTGAATGAGTGAGTGAGTGAGTGAGTGACAGGTGTAATGCGGGGAAAGGAAGGGAGTTCCATATTCCTGGAGGGAACAGCCAAGTCCTGAGGGCGGGAAAAGAAGTGCAAGATAACTGACTCACATTAATAATGACGAGTCTTCCGGAGGTATGAAAGATTCCAGAGTGCTCTCTTCTTCGCTGCCTGTCAACAGACTACTGTCTGTGACATCATCTCTACAGTGGCAGCGACAACGAAACGTCAGCGCAAAATGTTTATTCTTACTTTCTTCAGTAACAACGTATAGGCTTTATATGTAACTTCAAAATGATATTATCAAGCCTAAAGCTTTCGCCGCCCATAAGAAGTTCCATGTAAAACTAAATGAACAGCACACCCAATAACACATCCTACGTATGTGGTGTTTATTACAGTTATGGGGCTATTAGATATAGTGGGGCGATATGTTTCATTTAATAACTTAAAAGTGTTAATACGGGCACAGATTCGTGTAAGGTAACAACCTACAGCTGAATAAAATCAATACTATATACGACGTCATGTGTAATAGATCTAGCCTTATTATAGAATTTCACTGTGTTTGACTTTTGGTTGACTTAAAGAAGGTTTTTCGGATAAATCCGTTGCCAAGCTCCCGATTCTTTTCAGTGTGGGAACTGAATTTTAAAGAATATGGAAAGAATATGTCTTAGAGTACTATTACATCATTCATCCTAACTGAAGAAAACCATAACAGTTCTCAGAATAGACTGTATTGGGCGCGAAAAGTTAAAAGTGGTACCTCGCGAAAAGGCAACAGATCTGCCAACCACTACAGAATAATATAACTAGTAAATGGTTTATTTCTATGCTTATTATAGTGTTATTTGTTGTTGGCTTAAGATGCGAAGTTTTTACAAAACAGTAATATAGTCAAAATGGTATATTAAAGTTTATGTTCAATGATCTAAAAAGAACCGTTATGGTAAGAAGTGTGTGCGTACCGTGAAATAGACCGGTCATATTGAAAGCAGTATTAAACAATTAGGCTGGGTTTGGTGTGAATGCAGGATGCTACAGGGAATAGTATTCTAATAAAGGATAACTTACAGTTCTCTATGAAGGAGGTAAAGGTAGCTACCGTAGTATGTAGTATTGCTCCACGTAACTTACGATAAATAAAGAAAAATGTGATCAAAATTATTAAGTCATTGCAGAGACGGACAGGAAAAAGATGTTTACTTTCGGTTTCTTAACTAATCTTTAAATATTGGCAGACTATTTTAATAAAACGCATAAGAGAACATACTTTTAAAATAAAACTTGGAAGTGTAAGTTCATACAAGGTTGTTCAATCTTTTCTGCTTTTCTGGTTGTCCATCTGCCTGTCTCGCTGTCAACTACCTAACTTCCTGCTCACGTACCTGCCTGCCTATCTATCATCTGTCTGCCTGCCTAATTACTTATCTATCATCTATGTTTCTTTCTTTCTTTCTTTTTGTGTCTGTCATTTACCCATATATATATATATATATAATTTATCTGTCTCTCTCTCTCTGTCTGTCTATCTGTCTGTCTGTCTGTGTATCTAACGAAGCATCCTATCAGTATATCAGTCAAATTATCCACATTAACTTAAAGTTGAAATTGTGTCGTTATTCTAATCCGCCATAGCAAGTCATCCTTATAATTAGGGTTAAGCAAGTTAGGCTGCAGTGATTCCCCAAAACGTCCTTCGTTTTAAAGCTGTTGAGAAATGTGACGTGTACACTTCGGTCCTTGTTACTGACTCGGCCTTCCGAGACAAAAAAAAAAGTTTGTTTCAGAATAGTAGCACAGCTGGTTCTATAAATCTCTCTCTCAAGAGCTTCTAAAGTTAATGAAGTGCGTAGATTATTCAGTGAAACTGTGGTCTTTGGTATTCCGAAAGGCTGTACCATATGACTGAATCAGTGGAAGTCTTTATCTATGAAAATTATAGCTACAGAGAAAGACGAACTGTCGGATTTTGCATTTCAAATTTCAACGGACTTTCTACCAGTTTTAGGCGTTCCTGACGTAGTTAAAAAGAACGCCCCATTTGGAGACAACTTACAACCGTCCTTCTGTGACATAGAATCGGTGTTTAATCATCCGTCGAATTTTCCTGAAATTCATTGTATTTTACTAAAATTCGCCAACCGATTGTGATTTTTCGTGAAAATAGGTTCAATGGCAAAGAAAACTTCAATTAACAGTTTACATGCTTGTCCATTCGCACTTTCCATGTTTGTTGTCCGATCTGGGAGAAATTCAGAACGATACATCCACACAATAATCATGAGAGTTTTTCAGTTCTCTTAAATTCAGTTCAGAGTGTAGTGCACGGCGTATATGAAGTTACATTGACGCGTGTTTCGTGAAACATTATGATATACGTAGGTTATTCGGAAAGTAAGTACCGTCTGCACATATCTCTCGCGAATCCTCGAGACTGTCACTTTGCGCATGCGCAGTGACTTCCTCTATCAATTGAGAAGCCACAGACGCCATTTCGTGAAATTAGTGTTATGTTTATGTTTGTTCCTGTGCGTTAAACATGTTTAAGACAATTGAAGAGGCCGCCGACTGTGAAAAACGGTGTGTAATTCGTTTTTTGAAGGCTAGGAATGTGCTACCAAGTGAGATTCAGTACCAGATCTGTCAAGTGTATGGTGACAATGCGATGAGTGATGGCATGGTTAGGAAATGGGTTCGGATGTTCAATGAAGGACGAAAGAACGTGCACGATGAGGCGCGAAGTGGGCGTCCTTCTTTGGCGAATGATGATTTGGTAAGTTGAATGAAAGAGTACGTGACGATAAGACGTTTCACAATTTCTGATCTGTCCCTGCACTTTCCTCAGATTTCAAGGACTCTACTCCATGATACTATCAGTAGTGGCTAACATCGCAGGCAGCCGCATTCTATGAGGAGGGTACACAAAAACTTGTGCCCCGTTAGGATAAGTGCCTCAATAATGGCGTCGAATATGTGGAAAAACAGTTTGAAGAATGTAGAATCTGATAACAATAAAATTTTATACGAAAACTTAGTCGTTTTTTTCTTACAGCGAAACGGTACTTACTTTGTGAATAAGCCTCGTACTAAAAGGAAAGAACGCCTCGGTAGGTACTGTGTACTATCTCATACGATACCTCACTTGCAATCAGCAGCCTACTGCACCTCAGGATAACATTCATTTTTCTCTGAACGTACATTTCCTTTACAGTAGGGTATACGTAACTGAATTTGTTTGATTGTCTAATACATAGGCATATTTATGAAATTTGGATTTAAAAAGATAAAATTGTGTGCGGTGTTCGGTATTCAAACGCAAAAATGTGACTTCCAAATGGCTATAACGCTACCTTTCCTCGAATCCTTGTAATTTCAGCCATACAACTTGTAGTCTAACGTGGCAAAGCCTAAGTCAAGGCTGACGAACTCATTGCGCGCGTGTCCAAAATGACGGGCGGAAAATCTTCCTTTGCATGCGACATTCACTGCTGTCCCTGTCCTTTTTCATATTTTGTCCGACCAGCGTCTCTGTATTGTGAAGATTGCGTGTGTGCATAAATACATATCTGACTGCGTAGAGATTGTATGTGATTTACCGTTGCAATATACATTCTATAGCAGTCCACGCAAAAATATTTCCTTCTCAAACCTACCCATAAGCAGGCTATTGCACCCTTAAACCCCACATGTGGAAATGGCCATTTTGAAAGACATATTTCCAAATAATTTCAAGATTAGCTGACACAAAGTCTTACATTTCTCCTCCGTTTCATTTCGACTTTTATTTTAGTCCATCTCATTGGACGGTAGACCATTTGTTTACTTAACATAGTGTCTTTAATACATAAAACTGAACAGTCTACCAATACTGTTTCTCATACGACGCGTAAGTCAGAAAACCAGCTACTTGCGTGTAGAAGGCAAGCCGTTCGTTTTCGTACAGAACTTCAAGAATCGAAATACTGCCACATCCTGGATGGCTTCAGGGCCCATAAACCCCCTCTTTAGTGGGAACAAAGGTTAAGCTAAGAAACGCACAGCCGAACACTCTCGAAACTTTCCTGCTATCGAGTTAACCTTTTAAACTTTGGTGGTTACCATATTTACCACCAAATTTAACACTGATAATTTCGACGTTCTAGTCACTCAGTACAGTTTTGCGTCTTGTATAATTCTCAGAAAAAAGAACGATTATCTTCCAACACAGTAATTACTGATTGATTTCTAAACGGAGTTTTTTTTTTGCGATATGAACCGGTTCTTGTGAAATAAAATTCAGGTTAAATTACTGCTAAGAGAATGTTTCAGTTGAAGCAGTGTTGCGCCGGTCATTCACCATTCCTCATATTTACCTTGTTAAGACTTTCCCAAAAGGAATAAGGTATTTCATTATGCACACAGTACAGAATAATTAATCTTCGTGTACAAAACCAAGGGGGAAATTTGTCTGGTTAGAATATAATAAAAGTTTCAATTAAAAGCAGTTAAGCAGAGTCAACGTGTACCTGACAGAGCTTGAGGTTACGCTACGGAACAAAGGAACACTTAACGAAGGGATTTATTCATTTCTCGTTCTAGGCTTCAGCCACTGAAACAACTCAAAAGTAATAAGAAAGCATTTAAGCCGAAAATATGATTGTTGTTGTTGTTGTTGTTGCTGTTGCTGTTGTTCTTGTTCTTGTTGGTGTTTTCATCGTCGTTGTTGATGTTATACGGACAAACATTTGACATAAGATATATGTGTAAGTTAAATAAATAAAGTCAGCAAGAAAGTTCAGTGCCTTTTGTTTGACAGAATATTTGTTAGTCACGTTCCACTTCTGCTTGAACCTATGTTTTCGGTGTGCTATTATCGTCTTTTCTCTTTCTTTCATTTCCATCCAATTCTAGTTATTACTTTTGTTTATTCCTGTTCTTCCTCTGTGCTTAATATTTAGGCAAGTTTTCATTTCCATTTACGTAGTTTCAGCTTCCTGGTTAGATCTTCACTAATTTTTTGCTGGTCTTCAAACCCCAAACTCTCTTTCTTTCTTCGATCTTTCTCAGCCTTTTCTTTGTGTCTTATGGCACTTTACAGTTCCTGATAGGAAAGTTTTAAGAGACAAAATGTTTTAAGAGACAAAATATATTCAAAGTTCATGTCAACGTTTCTTCTTAAACAAAACTCCAGGATATTTCAAAAAGAGGCAAAATAATATCTCTCCTCTGTTTTCAAGCGTTCAGTTTTCTGTTTCATTTTATGTTCGCTTGTAGGCTACACATAAACCAAAAGATATTTACGTACGAAATAATGTATATATCGTAGTGCCGAATAGATGAATATCAGAGAACAGACTCAACACTGGACAAAATACAGACCATTTTGTTAGTTATGAAAAATTAGGCCAATTCAAATTCTTGAAGACAAAGGCAGCAATTCCTACGAAATGTTAGTAACTATACACAAGTGCACAAGGAGTCACATGTACCTGAACATCAGAATCTTAATGTGAGCAGACGTTAGGTCTAAAAGCTCATGATAGGGGCAAGTAGTGGACTGTTGTGAATGCAGTATTGAACCTTCGGTTTCCACAAAATGCGGGAAATTTCTTGAATAGCAGAGAACCTGTTAGCTTCTCAAGAAGGATGCTGCTCCAGGAAGCGTCGGTTTAAAACCGATAAGCTACGGTTCCTTCTAGGAAAGAAACATTTAAAATTGTCTGGCATTTCGCACCGAATGAAGACATCTGAATCAGCGAATTTATGGCAAGATAACCCGCCACATTTCAACCCGTATCCGTTAGTGTAGCCTTCGTCGGAAATCCAAGCCATTTCTTCACTTGAAAGTCTCTATTCATTTCAGCAGAAACTTTCCGCTAGACTACGTCTTCAGTATTAAGGCTAACTCCATGGAGCAGAATCCTTCTTGAGAAACAAACTGGTCCTCAGCTAGTCAAGAAATTCCATGCATTTTATGGAATCCGTAAGTTCATTACCACATTCACAAGAACCCGCCACTTGTCCCTACTCTGAGCCCCTTCAATCCAGTCCGTGCACCCATCCCACTTCTTCCGGATACATATTAACTTTATTATCTTATTCATGCCTAGGTCCTCTAATTTGTCTCTCAGACTCCCTACCAAACCTTGTATAAATCTCTCCTCCATACGTTCTACACGCTTTTTCAGCCTCGTGTTTCTTGATTTGACACTCGAATAATATTTTGGAGAAGATTATAACCAAAAATTATTCGGATGAACAACACAAGTGAAGTTACCAACAGCGTCGGTGCGTTCAGCTCTATGCAGTTCGGTGTACATGCCCTACGACACCGATCCGTTCAGTATGAACCCCAGAAGTGTTAAGATCGCAGCTCCTTGCAGCCAGTTTTAGCACAGATACGTCCGTAAAATGAGTTTTTCTCCTCTGCCCAAAGCCTGACGTCAACAAACCTGAAGATGGCGCCGATGTCCCTAGTTAGCCTTTTAAACATTCCTTGACGCTAGGGTTTAAATATCAACTACTGCCCAGAAAGTAGGGGTTTTAAATTTATATTACCCTTAAATGCATTTACGAACTTACAGTGCGCCGCAAATGGCAGCATGTGAGAAATTAAAGGTGCGTAATTAGAACGAAGGTCCGCATTGAAGGATTAAAACGTAGTGGTTAATAAAATTGCCATCAGCTTTAGCACTAAAATCTGTGAATTTGTCCATGCAGATTATTTTTTTGTAAGGGTATAGGTCAGTCAGTCCCTGTCTAGGCCATCCTTGCGTTACTGGGGGGTAGAGTTTTAGCTGCACTCATTCTTAGCCTCGGCGCTAGATGGAGTTTAGTGGACACCATCAGTCGCTGGCCGCCACAGCCCAGAGAAATAACCCCGGTGCTCACGGAACAGGAAGCTGGGTAGGCCCCAGAGCCGGTCCAGACCTTTTGGAAAAGAGACACATCTCTTGCTCCTAAAGGATAGCGTTGTCAGTATAGCTACTATGCTACAGATTTGAAGTTCCGGGGTTTGTTTATGTGATCCATATGATTCTTAAAATAAATCTTGATTATTTCCCTATAACACATTACAGTATTGTCTTCATAATGGGACTACAATCCGTTCTCTGTGGGCTACGACCTAAATCTTTATATCTAATTAAAACCGATTTCACTCTTCTAAGGTTCAAAGAATCGACCTTCGCGATGGATATTCGACAAGGTTAGCCGTTGATGTCCTGGAAGTTACACTACAATACCAGAGGAGAGGATTCAGATATAACAGTAAGTACGTTTTTGTGAAAAGCAACGACAGTTACAACAACATACGGCAATTAAAAATAAATTAACATAAGCATTGCCACTACAGGTCAGGTATGATTCACGCTACATTTGAGATCTGCTTCACAACGGTCGTCGTACATTACCATTCGTAAGAGGAATGATGTTATCCTCACAGCCGACTTACTCCTGAAGGGGAATACGACTTGCAAGTGAACCACTGATACGGAGAAATGTGGGATATTACTAGTAAAAAACGTAGTTCACCGACAGCCCCTGTTGGGTTTATTCACACTCCTTCAAGTGTTGCGTGTACAAATCCAGATTTAATTAAAACTCACAGACCACATTCACCAATAAATGGCGAATTCATTATTACAGCGAGACCGATCAATAATAGGTTTTTATAACCCTGAAGTGACTCCGTTTTGCTGGTGATCTGAGCTCTATCACCTTCGCTTACTTACTTAAGAATCCCGCACCTGGTTCAAAAGTTACTGATATACCTAATTTATACAAATACACACAATAATACAGCCGTTGTGGAATAAAAACTAAATGTGAATTTTTGTTGGCACCAAACAGGATTCTGTGAAGTTTATTAAAGCTTTGCATGTAATAACGTGCATGTTTCCGGAGCAGCATTTAAAGCTTTCAGTTTTGGTAGTAACGAACCGTGTTCAGGGCTTGGAACAAATGCCGACCACCGTTGTTGCGTTGGCTGCAACGTGCAGAATGAATCTGTCCGACAATAACTCTATTGTAAGAGCTTCCCCCATTCCACAACGATGTTGTTATAAGCTTGCGTGCTACTGGACCGTGAAATGACGCTTACACTACTGCTACCGCTATTTCGGTTAGTTTTTATGTTATTGTGTTTCGATTGTGAACACAGGTCACCTGTACACAGCAACGAATAATGACGTACGACTACCATTTGTCAGCTCATATTGTGTTTAGTACATTACTTCGCAGGTTATCATTTTTATTTTAACTTTGTATTATTAGCCTGCGGTATGCTACACTCGGAAATCACTAACGAGGTCCTGCCTGACAGGGCCAGGATTTTTAATTTGTGTTCCTTCGACCTGGGTAATAATAGTAATGATGATGATGATGATGACGATATGATTATAATAATCATCATCATCATCTCTATGTAGGAAATATGATTTCACAATAAAATTATAATTTATAACAGCTATTATTTAAACTAACATTGCGTAATTTAAAATCTGATCAAAATCAATGCTTCAAATAGCACAGTTTTGAGGCGCGGTCGTAAAATTGCGAAAAACAACTATTTGCTTCCTAATGTCTGGACGTCCGCCCGTCTGCATAGAACAACTCGGCTCCCACTGGACGGATTTTCATGAAATTTGAGATTTTAGTATTTTTCGAAAATATTTCGAGAATATTCAAATTTCATTAAAATCGGGCAAGAATAGCGGGTACTTTACATGGAGACCGACACAAAGTTTTGGTCATATTTTGCTCGGTTCTTCTTAGAATGAGAAATGTTCCAGAAAAAAGCTGTACAGAAAGTCAAAACAAATATTTCATGTACAATAACTTTTTTTCCAAAATCATACCCTTCATGAGATAAGGTGGAAAAAACACAGTATAGTCGGAATGGCCACAGACGACAATATGACTCATGTGCAATGCATGCTGAATGCAAAAGGCTACACACACACACACACACACACACACACACACACACAAACTCACAATATGTAATAGCGATTGTTTTTCCACTGCAACAATGGTTGCACGAATGCACGTCATGTTACGTTATACGTACGCTGCCCGTCTTGTTGTTTATTACAATTTTTCTGATAATTTAAAACCGGCAGATATAGCTTCCTGTAACTGACCGCACAAAATTAGCAAAAAAAAAGTCGTCTCTTTTGCGATGTGGTGACGTTTAATGTGACAGATATATACGTCAATCATTTACGAAAGTAAGTGATTAGCTTCATGGACCAGTAACTCTACACTCGGTAAAAGAGCCCCCCACTCCCGCTCCCCCAACCCAGATACCTCGTGGACAGGAGGATTGATAGTCCCAGAGAGAATCCGGATTTTCGGAGAACCTACATGCTTTTTCCACGCGTTAGGAATCGAACCACGTAGTTTACAGATCTCACCACGTTCAATTTCATGGCCTCAACATTATCATCAGTTTCAGAACATAATTTTGAAGGCGATTAATTTTATGAATTGTGAAACTGTTTGTGTTAAAATAGAACTGGTTTTTATACTTGTAGGGTGAAGTCACGAGGTTTACGGCGAAGGTGTGGCTGTAAAACTGACGACAGGGACGTTATGACATAAACACGGTGAGCTTCGTAGCGTGATTTATACTTTATGTTATGACGTTGTATCAATTAGTATGGCTATTTAGCGCACAATTCAGTATTGATCCGAACCCTGGCCACAGAGTTCTTCCTGATTTATCTTTTATGTAAGCTTAATCACAAACAAATGCGCCCATTATCCGCCCACGTTTCGCTGAAAATAAACATAAATAATACGTCTGATAATTTTATAGGGACAAACATATGAACTTACACACGTTTTATCTTATCCATTATATTAAGACCTACTTCAAGTATCACACGAGCAGATGTAACATCACGGTAAATATACATTTTAATGTCATTTAATAACTGTCACACATATTTCAATCAAAGCCTGTCATTATTAAGGAGACATTACCTGTTCAACAAATGACACTGCCCAGGCTTACCATAGATGGTATTTACAACAAGATAAAATATATAAAACATAATTTGCATTAAAGTAGATAGTGTTTGTATATAGTACAGCCTTGTTTCAAAAATGTAATACGTTTGAACGTACTACATATATTCTGGATTTTCAAAACTGTCAATATTCCAATCGTTTCTGTTCCCTTCTACTAAAAGTACAATTACTAGTGAGATATTTTGTGTTTTAATAATTCGTATATTAAAACAGCTAATTTTCTGTTACAACCCATGGTCACGACCTGGTTTTAGGTTCATTTTGTGTGAATACTGTATATTACCCAGTGGCGGACAGTAGCACTTTGTAAGGATTCACTACAGAAGGTGCATTTTCCCATCCTTCTCACCTAAGCGCATAAACAAACACGGCTTCCGAAAATTTTGTGCTTCATTTGTATGTCAAATGATTGAAAAACTCCAAGATAGAAACTTCTCTGAAAGAAATCATTATTTCTGTTTCCATATAGCGTGAGGATATGGCTATCTGAGAAACCTCTAGCTGGAGAAACCATGTCTGCTGGGATGTTAGTCGTCTAGATTGGTTAATAGTAGTAAATGGTAAGTAGTCCATGTACAATTCTTCCTGGGCTGCTTGACCCTGCAGATGAAGGCGCTACGAACCTCTGAAACATCGTTGAACTATATGCCAATCAACACGATGTAACATCCAAAACGAATCAACTGCCTTTCTTTTATACATGTATTTGGTACCAGTTCAGCCTGACGATGATGATGATGACGACGACGACGACGATGGTCCAGGTTGAAACATGTTACGAGCTATTTTATACACAGACAATGCTTTCACAATAAAAATAGTTATTTTCTCTTCATCTGTTTCATAATAATCGAAGAAAACTTGAAACATTAGCAACGCTGTTGTAAGAACCTCAAATCTGACAAGAATTAGGCTTCTGAAGAATTAATCCGCTCAACATAATAAGCCAGTTAATCCGTAAATTAGAAAGAAAGATTTCTTAACTCAGCCTCTCTCTTTGAACAGCTGTTTACAACGATAAAGCAGATAATTCTGAAGGGGGTGCCGCCATTCTAAAACCCAGGAAGAAGAAATACCTTCATTGCAGTAAACATGCTACAAATTTAAGATATTTGTAACATACACACATTAACCTGACGCATTTGCATGGCTGTTTGTAAGGTTATGTGACAAGCGCTTTCCCTTCTCTGGCAAAAGCAGGCAATTTTTCCTCACTAGTATATTCAGATGAGCTCTGAAACACACCAAGGCAAATATCCAGTGCGTGCTCGAGGCAGAGGCGCTTTCTCCTTTGTAGATTCGGAGCCTGCAGCTGGAGACTGCCATCCAACGTTCATCTACAGAATGACGGAAATTTACTTCCACGCGTTCTGTAGCTCTTCATGGTGTGGCGATTAGGCAATGAGGATATTTTACAATTACCAGCCTCAATTAGGTTCTGCTGGTGCACTCATCATCTTCTTTCAAGAGAAAAGATTCCTCCGTGAACAAAACTTAAGTTAGGATTTTGTTTGCAAGTAACTACCGGTAAAGGCTACGCTATCCCTTGACAGGCCTGGACAGGCCCTGAGGGTTCCGGGAGGTTGAGGTCCCCAGATTTCAAGACAATCGGCACGTGAACATGGTTATTTTGTCAGCCCTACGCATTGGGCCCCTTTACCCTCCAGGAAATATTCCTGGTGCACATTTCTTTTAGAAGCTGAGTCGACACCAGGACCACAATGCGTTCGGAAGGATTAAGTCCCCCAATCGGGAATGGAACCCGAGACCTTCCGGTTTGTAGCGCAGTGCCTTAACCAACTGCGCTATTGTGTGTCCCCCAAGAAACTATTTCATGGACATAATTAGCTATTTTCTTAAAACAACCCGCAAGGCAACTGAGCAATATTACGTCACGATAATTGCTGATGGATAGGATAAAAAGAGAAAAGTGATGAGAGAATACAAGCTTATTAGCCTCAACATTTTAACTAAAATCTACTGTGAAATACTATCTTATAGGTGCATTTCTTAGAATTGGGTATTATTACAAGGGAGTAGAAAACTCTTATAATAAAACCAATTAGATGCATAAATTCTCAAGTTTATTTTTGGAATAAAACTCTACATGTTTCGGACAGTTCCTCTGTCCGAAACTTGTAGAGTTTTATTCCAAAAAAAAATTTGAGAATTAATGCGTCTAGTTGGTTTTATTATAAGAGTTTATCATGATGCACGGTCACCTGAACGTCAAGAGAGTAGAAAACATAATGCCCATCCTTTAGTAGGAAAGTTGTTCAATAAAGAAGTTCCCCTAAGTCACAAAATTTAAAGTTTAATGTATCTGGTTATTTAATTGAATTATCATGTTTTATCAACATTATCCTCAAGCCCAATGAAGCATTTTTTCCCACCTAGGCAAGTGTTTAAAAACTCCGCCGCTGCATAAACCGTGCCCTTTCATTTCTAACCGTTCACAAAGTACCAAGTCCACTTCCTCATTACTCTATAATGTGCCAAGATGTAGCAAATCCATCAGAGTGCTCGGGAATACATCGAAAAAAATGATGGTTCATTAAAATAAATTAGCTATATAGCTAATATGCATTTTATCTATTTACATCTTTGTTCGTGTCGGTTAAGTTTAAGCAGCTCTTTTCAGAAAATCTCCAAAGCACTTCTTCAGTCTAAGGAATTAAAATCACACTTATGTCAAAATAAACTTAGAATTACAATATGTATCAGCATACGTTCTTGAAAAGTTTATAATGCATATCACAGTAGCAACTTCAGCTTTGGTAACCTAACTTTCAAGCCACTAAAAACACAGAGGCGGACACGAAATGTGACTAAAGATTCCCTTGTGTTTTGAATTTCGTGAAGAAGTCTGTACATTAGCAGTTGTTAAGTTTATTGCCACATTATGGCAGTCCTGTCTCTCTAAATTGTGGCTGGGATGAGCGAGTCGTAGAGGGAAGTGAAAGGAGAGTGGGATTTAGGTCCAGTACAACCGGACACAAGCTTCCGCCACGCACCACCACCGGTTAAGAAGTATAGTTCAATTCACACCCGTGTGTGCTGGCATGCGTGCGTGCGTGCATGCACTGTGCATATTTTACCTGCTGGTAATGGTTGCAGTGGTGATGGTACTGCTACAACCAACCTCCATCGCTAAATTGCCTATTCTGCTAAGGGACGGAGGGACTACAGTAAGCCTCAGTGACATTTCACAGGGACAATCCCTACTTCTCCACCCGTCTGTTTCTCTTTTCCACAGAGAAGGGGCAGATGAGACGACAAAATGGATATAGAGCAATGTCTAGTGGCGAAAAAGGAGCATAAATTAATCTAGCAATTAGAATACATGAGCCGATCCCAGTAACCGTGTGGTCTAAGGCGTAAGTCTGCGGCCGCTCGCCTGCTGAGATCGTGTGTTCGAATCCCGCCGGGGCATGGACGTCTGTCTGATGTGAGTATTGTGTGTTGTCAAGTAGACGTCTCTGCGACGAGCTGATCACTCGTCCAGAGGAGTCCTACCGACTGTGGTGCTTCGTTGTGTGTGATCTAGAAACCTCATGAATGAGGGGGCCATGGTCCGCGCTAGATCGCAGTGCCATGGAGGGGGGGAATTAGAATAGACGAAAGACATGATGCGAAATGAGAGCAAGAAACTTGTGTTAGGGCATAACGCATATATGAAATTCGTTCTATTCTTACCAAACGCGGCTGTGCTTAAGAACTTGTATTTCTTCACCCCAGTTACAGAAATTATTTAGTTCAGCAGTCTGTCCATGTCTCTTCCTAGAATGCACGAAACGATGTGTAATAATAGTTTCAAAGACCTAATGAATTCGTATAAATCTGTTAACGGCGGTAACGTGGAAATCATATTTTAAGTAACTCAGTTTTCGACTTTGTCCATCGGGTGGCATTGCGAAATCTTCAGAGACGGAGAACGCCTCTTTGCGTCGGATACAACTGATGTAGGCGCCTCGCAATATTTTCACCTGGAGATCGAAATATCAAATTGTCGAAACGTTGTGCTATTTATGCAACACTCGAGTATGGACAAAGGTCAAAATTCGAGTAAATGTAAATGGACTATGCCAATGTCGGACAGGACAGAAAGCAATTACCAGTAGCTACATATTTCATGGATGTATTTACTTGGCCATGTGATATGGCAGTCCACTTTTACAAATCGCATCAATAAATGATATAGAAAATCCTCGCAAGCAGCAGGTTTAGAATATCCACGTGTTTGTGATTGTTTTCAGTTTTATCAACCGTCATACCGGCCGTTATTGCCCGCAGTTCCATTCTGTGTACATACAGAACAACTAGACTTCCGTGGCAAGCAATCCACATTTGACAGTATCGGCGGTAAGACAGAATCCGAAAACCTGTTTTTAATCACGACTGCGGTGCGTCTCTTGGTGAAACTCTTTCCTATATTCTACATGTGATCCCTTTACAGGCCCGGTTTGGCCCAGAGGGTGGGTAGAGGTATAGCTCTACTCTTCCATGACCGCGGCACTAGAAGGGGGTGAGTGGTCAGCAGCACGCCCCGGCCGCACATAACCCACAGGAAACAACCAGTACCCATTTTACAGGAGGCTGGGTGGGCCCCAGGGCCTGTCTGGAAGGGCGGAAAATCTCGTCCCCACCGGGATTCGATTCCGGACCATCCAGCCGGTAGTTAGTCGCTATACCGTCTGAGCTACCCAGCCCACATATTCTACATGTAGGGTCATTATTTCATCTGACCAATATCGTTTGTTACCTCCGGCGGCAAGTCCAGCGCCCGTGTAAAGTGGCGACCCAGTCGCTACGGATAATAGCAGCGAACCGACAAGAGATTAAACACGCTATCGTCCAATTCAAAACAAGTTATTGCAAAGAGCCTCAACTAATATATTTTTGAGCTTGGTGGAGAAACAGGCAAATTAATTAAGTTTTTATGAGATTAACAGCGGCCACATTCCTCTTAATATCAAATTGCGCCTAAACCTCTCGTCTAATCAGCAACGTTAAATTTCAGAAATGTATCCCCCCAGTTGGCAACGGATTGTTGCATTTCATTTATAATTATTTTTACGGATTCTCAATGTAACAGTTCACAAAAATCTATTCATACAGACGAGCGTTACTAGTGCCATACAGAAAGACAGTGGGGTAACATGCAAAGAATTATGTGCTCACATTTTCACAACTTCAGGCATAAAAAGGCAAAATGCCTTTATTTTTTTTATTAAAACATAAGACAGGATAATTTGCTTTTTTGTTCTGTACTTTTGAATATGTGGCCCTGTTTGGATTAATTCTTTGCGACAACCACAGCGTGTATTGTTGCTGATTATTAGGAAGGAGACGCAAAATTAAATTTTCGTGCCCTGTTAAGGTACTAGTACTGAAAAATAGTTACAACTCAAAATGTCTTCTTAACCCACTGGACGTACACAATGTTATATGTAGACCTAATAAGTTCTGTCACACAAAACCGAAAGAGTAACGTACGTGGAACTCAAAGACAATGTAGAAAATTACATAGCTTGGTGTACGGATCAGTGGTCATCACTTCAACTTTCAAATCACACATGACAAAATACATGCATACACATACTTACAAAAACAAAATCAATGGTTTCTAATTTTCTACTTTCGAAATGGTGTCAGACGTAGGTATTAGTACAACAAACTATTTGTGTTTAAGTAAGGATAATTTCACGGAAATTACAGGGCCTATGTTTGGCCGTGTGCAGTTCTTGCAGATTACGCGTATGTGGTAACAAAAGCACTAAGTAACACAATTCTATAGGAGTATGACGATCGAGTGTCAAATTTTGCAGCATTTAAACTATGAAATGTGTCCATTGTCGCTTGTTACACAAATAAAAACACTATAATTCGGGGACTGATCATGACGTCGAAAAGCCGTGCTTTTATTTCGGTACACGAAAATGGACAAATTCAAATTTAGACATACGTTTTACGTAGATGGAAGAAGCAATAGGAATTACGCGAGCAGTTGACAAAGGTTATGCATACACGTTGATGGAAATTGTCAGCGAAGTGTGTTTGTTCAGTAACACGCTTCGAACTGGCGTACTATAGCAGTAGCTACAAAACATTCGAAATAGGCTGAATAAACTCTTGAATCGGTGGCCATGAAAGAACAAATACAATATTCAACAAAGTGTAACAGTTCCATCCAATTAAATATCAATGCTTCCTAGTGTAATGCAATGGGCTGCCACGTCATCTACGTGTAGCACACATAAATATAGCACAAATAAACATGCAGAGTCTCATTCCACGTTGCACCACTGCGAAGCGGCAAATGCACCCCAGTGTTTATATAATCGTTGTGATCCCACAGCGTATCTGGATGCCATGTAAAGTCAGTGAGGGGTGGTGGTGTTGCTATGTGGACATAATGTGTAGCTGTATCTCATTTTTGTAGGAGCCAAATTTCCAAATTACATAGTTCTGCTGTTGTGTTTTCTGGTGAAGCAAATGATACCTAAAACTGCACCAAACCTAGTGTCAAAATGAAGCCTACACACACACACACACACACACACAAAACCTCTTCAATATCAGCTGCTACACATTAGTTACATACAAATTGTTACCATCTTAATGTTTTTAGCATTATCTGTATTATTAATGTCATGGACGAAAAACCACTAATCGTTCAGGAAGTGACAAAAATCCACGCATTTTATAAATTTGAAGATCCAAACTAAGAGCTCTTTTATAATATCTGCGACATGTTGTGTGTATATGAACCGCAATACACGACGGAATTACTGAATACATAGAGACAAATACCAGACACTGAATGGAGAATGGCTAATTTCAGTCGATACGCATAGTTACATTTCATATCAGATAGAAAGGATAACATGATAGTGCACTTATTAATACAGTATCTGTGGAAATTGGATTTTAGACTTGTGCATTTGTACCAAGCGTGATGCTCCAAGAAAATATAAAGAATTAGCGAAGACAATCACGAGCCTATGTACAGCATTCTCTGTGGAAATGGTGGACCTACGACACAGTTCATGGTATGAGCATGTACAAAAATAAAGAAATTTACTTTAAATACTTAAATGTCGCTACAAATCATATACGAGGTATTTTAAGTAACGGTAGAAGTATACGATTTAAGTTACATATAACAGTACACTAAATAGAATAAATTTAGGTCTCTCGAATCAACATACTTCTACTGCGGATTTACTCATTAAAGAGTAGATCCAAAATGGAGTGTAATTAATTTCATTCAGAGAAGCTGTGATTTCAAGCCGTAACAAACCATTCCCTTATTTAAACACCCGCCAACACAAAAAACCAATAATGACAATAATTTGCTCTCTTGTGCACCCTTAGAAAACAAACTCACAATAAGTTCCAAATAGTGCCCACTTGTTAATTGTTTTTTTTTTGAGAGGCATCCTAATTTAAGACACACAGCTTCGTGAAGACTGCCTGTAGTTTTCACACTTGAGCAATAATCAAATAAAAAAATATAAATATTCCCCTAAGAAATTTAAACTTAGCCTAGGTATCAAGAAATAGCCTGGGCACATTACAAGGTAATCACAGCAGCGAACGTAAGGGAGAACAGTAACAAGAACACTAAATACAGGACAATACAGCTGGGATTTCCTCAAGAGACACCTTCATTTGCATACAATTGTCACCTGACCAAACATCTCCAAGAATCTCGTAACAGGGGAAGCTACATCCTCAGCAGTCTTGCCGCCAGCTGAAATGGGCTGGAGATAAATCCCCGTCATCCTCTGCCTGTACATGCAAGTCTACTTCACAATGGAGCAGGATGTAGCAAAATTAGTGGGCCCACTGTGTCTTAAAGCTAGTGGTTTAAATAATTCAACGGATCCTGTAATTCAACACCGACTACGAAACACAATACAAAGAAAATATTTCGTAAGCAGCGCAAAATGGGTTTCTACTTTACTTTACTTAAGTCTATCATTTAACGACGCTGTCAATAATTGAGAAATATTAGTGTTGGTCTTCTTATGCTAAACTATTCCTGCATAATCTTAGCAATTGACCAACTTAATGCACAAATTCTTGTTTTATAATAAGTTTATTATATTTCTCTACGTGTTTCGAGCACTACTGTGCTCATCATCAGGAGGTCAAATTGTATTATACAGCATCTGGTATCGTCACACTCAGTAGGTGGCCGTCCGGTGCGCAGGTGCGCACCGGACGGCCACCTACCTCCTGATGATGAGCACAATAGTATTCGAAACACGTAGAAGAATATAATAAACTTATTATAAAACAAGAATTTTGTGCATTAAGTTGGTCAACTGCTAAGATTATACTGAGATGCACGGTCAGCAAAACATAAAAAAACAAACATTTCTGCGTATTCAACACACAACAGTGGGCTCCACTGTAGGATAAGCAGTAGCTATTTGCAGACCTACTGTTGGAAGATAGCAGTTGACTAGGTGACTACCCAGTAAGTTTCATAGCAAGTGGTTCTGTGTTCAAGATAAGGAAACTGCGAGATATTCTGCTGAAGAATGTCATGGGATGTGATCTTATTTTATTCTATTTGGTTTCCTTTACGACTGTCACTTACTTGAACAACGGAATAACGTACCTGTAGCGTCAAATAGTAAGAAGATTGATAAATGATGGGTTGGAAAAAGACTGGTCAATAAATTCCCCTCCTTTAAGGGAGGTGAATTTAAACCGTATTGATTCTTGCTATTACTTTCTGCTTACCCTGTAATCATTATGCTGTCGATATTCTCTTAGCATTCCCCTTAAGTACATCTGACATCCTCTAAACCAAAAACCCTCTATTTTACTGTCCACATTCAGCCCGCAGTACCATATCAGATGGATTTCAGTCAACCCTTTGAAGACGAAAACAGAAAGAGACCTAACATACAGTTACAACTTTTACAAAGATTAAAATTGGGTCGAACGAGTAGGAAGAGAGGGGGGGGGGGAGATGTCCTGTTTGCGCAGGGGAGTAGACATGAAACTCGTCTATTGATTAAATTCACAAAAAACACAAAGGTGGAGAGAGAAACAACTGTTAAAACTAAAGGTAATATATGGCTAATAATAATACGGAAGTTAAGAATAATAGTGCATTAGCAATGTATAACTTACGATTAATACTAGGGTTATGCATTGTTTAAAACTTGCTGTTAGCAGGCAATATATGAAGTTCTGTAATGTGACTCAGTAAATTATTATTATTATTATTATTATCATCATCATCATCATCACCACCACCATCACCAAGTTCGTGCCCCACCTGCATTCAGAAAGACCTGCGTATTCATGGTGTACGGAGAAACAGTCGCTGGTGATTTTACGAATGATGCGGAATACGAGCAGAAGCTGTGTGGACAAAAATTGACACTGGCTACAGAGGTTTAAAATTGTATTTTTGCCTATATAAAATTAAACTTACAGAAGTCAACAGTGCATCGCATGACGTGACAAAACTCCTACGTGTGAACCTGTCCAGCTACTTTAAACACTGAGATGGGTGCGGAGTACACAAGTTACTGCTCCTCCTCCACTTTGACTACGACATCCGTCGTAACTTTGCAGGTGCGATATGCGATACCCTTGCATCATCAGAGGTTTGATACACTGCAAGGAGTGACCTACATTTTTGCGTCCATTCCTGACTGCCAGTGTTTAGTTTCAACAGTGTAGCATGTCATGCTGTGCTTTTAGGGTTGTAGAAACGCTGACGAAGTGACGAAGACATTGTTTACTGTGGTGGTAGAGGCACTGGAAATTATACTATGCATGTAGGCGGAAATAATACAAATAGGAATGTCCAGAGAACAAATCCTTGAATTTTATTACAAGAAAACATCGTTAATAGCATTCGAGGGCACTATAAATTTTACTTGGACAATAAAGAGAAAGTAAGTCTATATAAATATGAAACAGGAATAGCAGAATTCAGAGCGAAACGCTTATTTAAAAATCCATATTCGAGAAGATCTGAACATATTTACGTAATATTTACTGTCCGAACAACATTGTAAATTTAAAAACCTCGCTAAAATATAAAAGTGTGGAGTAAATTTTGTAACTCTTATTCTGAATTTGATTTTTCAGACTTCAAATGTCATGACATAACAATGACGGTTCTATTTAGTTTTCAATGGTGTTACAAGTAACATGTAACGAAGCACATTAATCACTATGATGTCCCAATATTATCCTACCTTTGTATTTAAGCCTGTAAATTTCATTTCTACAGAAATAAATAGCTCCAAAATCCTTAGCTTATGTATTCCTATGGATCCTAAATGAACCCAAAAAGTTATATCTATAAACATTTCTCATAATTATAAAGATTTAAGATTCTTTCATTACAGGTTACTAGCATCCAGCCTAAAATGTTGTGTCAAACTTAATTTAGAGTTCAAATAAAATAGGCTGCGCAAATCCACAAATAATAAATGTACTAATTCTGAATTATTTACAGAATTGTAAATAAAGTTTCCAACTTCAATTTATCAACCAACGAATGCACATATAATTTCACATACAACACATTTAAAACACATTTAAAACACTTTAAAACACTCCGACATGTTTCCGCATACGTAGAACTTTTTCACCAATCTCGGATACGATATTCTTACTAGGACTGGGGAAGCGGTAGACTGGAGCGTCAGAATTGTAGAGGGGGAAACGTGTCGTTTAATACTATGTAAATTTATTCTTACACATTTTCATATTCTTTTTTTGTCCGAAGTAATTTTCATATTTGCTGATCAAAGTACTCATGTGGATAGGTGTGCTAGGTGTGCGTCGTACGACGCACACCTAGCCGCTGCTCCACAACACATTCCCACACAACACGATATGCTGCCACAACACCTCGTTTGCAAATAAGAATTGAATTGTGAATACCGTAATAT
>Ga0123355_10002368_pt1 | contig 26652 bp, 15 predicted proteins | sample TergutEmb28metaG_3_FD_89872 | JGI IMG/M metagenome (GOLD analysis project Ga0123355, IMG submission 89872) | Embiratermes neotenicus P1 segment gut microbial communities from Petit-Saut dam, French Guiana - Emb289 P1 | ecosystem: Host-associated > Arthropoda: Insects > Digestive system > Gut ... | reverse complement strand
GAAGAAGCTAAAATGTTTTTTAAAAAAGTGGTTAACCCCCCAATTTTAAAAACTACCCAATTCCATACAACCCCACAAACGCCCACACACCCCCCCAACCACCCCCCCAACCCCCCCCCCCCCCAAAAAAAAACGGAAAATCCATACTCTCCTCTTCCTGCCTAAAAAAATAATAACAACACCACAAAAAATGATCTATTGTTGTGGATACCTATTTATAAACACATAAACATTACTGTAGTACTGCCATAATGTGAATTTTATCAAAACATTTTTCTAGAAAAATGAACCCCATGCACAGATGAAACTACGCAGCATCATAAGTTTGAATTTTAACATAAAGAAAGATGAGACTCTCAATTCACAAATGCCAACTTTCAGTGATCTTGTATGAATAGCATAAAACCAGCTGGCTGGGTGAGTATTGACCTCCTGTACAAAATCTATCAAAAACAATCAGAGTTTACAACTTGAGATAACAGCTCAAAAACCATATCACTTATGTAAAAAGTACAATAAATATAAAATGCATGCTTCATTTTTCACAATTTTTATTTGGAACATTCGCTGTTCCAATAAATATTTAGCAAGGTACATGTGATTTACAAGTGAAAAATTACCAGATTAGCATGTAGGTATTAAGTGAAATGCCTGTTACTTTTCTACAATTTCAACTTTATATGAAATGGGCCCACTAATTTTACTAAAATTGCCCAATATAAAATTTCATGAAAATATTTTATTCAGTTCTCAAATAGCTAGCTACATGTAGTAAGAAAGAAATGGCAATGCTAATAAGTACAGTTTTGCAACTTTTTGTTGCAAATATGCTAAAGTGGGTCTACAGAAAATGTTTAGATCAGTTCTTACAGAGAGAAGAAAAAGTAAATGATACAAGAGCAAATACTGCACAAAATTCTAACTGAATTAGGAATAACATGAAATTAGGTCAATCAATATGAATATAAAGAAAAGCCATTTGAAACTGAGGCAGGTAAATACTTGAGGGATACAATCGCTAATCAGAAAGGTTTGAAATAAGGAGATAATGCAATTTTATTTAACTACGGAATATGTCATTAGAACAGTCAAGGAGCATTACAAGAGCCAAAACTGAATGGAATATATCAGTTCATGCTTACTGTGTTACTCCATTAGGAAAACATATTTAAATTTCATAAAGAACATCTCAGAAATTCACACAGAAAAACTCTACACACAACTTCATATAAAGTTAAGTACCTGTTCCTGCTCTCCAATAATAAAAAAGCAAATATGAAATTGTAATAAAGTTTCTAACAAATGATAAGAAATTATGACAGGTCTCAAACAGTTTGAAATGACAATAATGAATACAAACACAAAATTCAAGAAGAAATGCAGAGAACAATAAACATCAAACAAGCATGTCACTATTCAATTCAGAATAATTTATCCTCTTATCTGTTTCCTAAAATAATAGGGAATGAAAGGCACAAAATCATGACTGCTTACTTGTCTGTATGGCAGAGATGACAGGAAGAGGAAATGGTGAACCAGCCATCCTCAGGCCAACCATTAATGTGAATTGTATACATATTATAATTGTATAACTGTACACATATTAAAATTGTATATGAATGGTAGGGGATGACCATAATATGGTCAAAACATGCAGTCATGGATTAATATGACCAATTATTATCAACATTAATAAAGTTGTTTTGATAGTGTAAAATACCATTTATCATAATACATAGCACAACGGGATGCCTAATCTCAAACTCAGATTGTAATAGCTTAGGCACCCAGCTTAGGAGAAACCTGTTAAAACATGGTAAATTGGAAGACCAAGAGGAAGATGGATTAAATTAACCTTCACTATCCAGGATGGAAAATTTTATATCTCCTGGTATACTATGTGGCTGGTGACCATATTTTAACTCCAAATTAATGGTATCAGTACTGACAAAATGCAACACAGCCAGCTGATCCATGTACACTGCCACCTCAATGGCCTGTAACTGTACATGGATTTTCATGTACTTGGGTGAGAGGAGATATGGAATGGCCATGATCATACTGTATGGCACATAATAGTTCTAACACAAGAGAGTCAAAAGTTGAATTACCTCTCCTTCTTCTCTTTCCAGTAATGCTATTTCAAGCTTGTTGTCAGAGTCTTGCTGGCCCATTAAGGCTGCTGATGTGACAGGGATGAATCCTACTGTGCCACTGTTCCAGTGAGGGCTGGGATTATGTTTGGTGGGAGTTCTCAACATCATGCCTGATTCATCTGCTTGAACAATATGGCCAACCACCTCACTTACACCTGAAGTGTGTTGGTGAGTACCATGCAGCTGTTCCTCTGCATCCTGAAGCTGCTTCTTCAAGAATGAGGTCTCCTTCTGTAACTTCTCTTCAAGTTCTTCTAACTGTTGCTGCAGAGCAATAAGTATGGCATAAAATGAGAACTACCTTAACATATTTAAAGCCAAGTTGACAAGTGAGACATGCTTCTGAGTACAGTGAAAAAATTACATCTCCAGTGCAGGGGCAAACAATTCAATATTACTTTACACGCCAGCCAAAATATTTAGGGGCCAGGTATCAAGTGATTACCAAATCTTGTTATACCTAGCACAACAATGCAAACAGATTCAATGCCAATTTGACAGTAAATACATGATGGTTACTTGTATCATGAGCCTTGGCAAGTATTAGTCCCTCCTCCAGTTAATGACAGCTAAGATCCTTACATGCTGTCTCATTCTTAAGTGACAATAATACACAAAAATTGTAGTTTAAACTTTGTATCTAGTAGTCACTATATGTACAGACAGGTTCACAGTAAAGCCAAGTTTTTTAACAAAGTGTATTTATCTGTTCCATATGATTCGCACAATAGAGAACCATTATTTCCCTGCACAGCAGGTGTAATACTGTAAATGTTAAAACCACAATGAAGTTAGCACCTTGTGGGAAAAGTGGGGTAATGGGAACCAAAGATGTACAAAACATGAAAATATATAAATTAAAATCTAATAAACACTAAAACATTTGTGAATGTGTGTATTAGAATGACACTGGTTGTCCTGGCTGAAAGTCATCAGGCTAATCAGAAAAAAAAAGTGTACAATCTGGGAGAAAACAGAAAACACAGTGAAGAGAGTGGTGATCTTTAACTGTTTTGTTTTATTCTGCACATCCTTACACACCTATATGTACAGTGCCATGACAGCCTCCATCTCATGCTTAAATGTCACAGATATGACTGTCATTTCCCATTATGTCATACTTTTGAGAGGTAAGATTTCAACAGTAGAATCTTGTGGTATCTGCTTAAGACATTTTATGGGGATCTATTTTATAAGTCATGCTCTTTGACTGCTAGGTAATATTTTATCATTCAGTATTAATATTATTTTTGTTTTACATCTAATGTAAAGAGTTGGGACAGCTTAGTCATTATATATTATATAAGGGATAGTGTATATCTTTAGAACAGAACTGATGGGTGATCTTCATTAGCTTCTGTTATATACCTTCAGTAAACACGCAAATAATTCAGTAATCACCACATACTTTGGCTTCAACTGATTTTCAAGTGTCAGCTATTTACCAGTATTCCAACTAACACATAAGCTTTTCTTACAGTTCTCTTTATTATCCTTCAATTGATTAGTTTTAATTACTTTCATGTACATGATATGGAGTACAAAGGCATGGAACTCTAAGCTTAAAACTGCATGCAGTAGGTAAGAGATGAACCCACAGAATAACAGTAGATCAATCAAGAAAATAACTGATTACAACACACAAACATGAAGAATATGCATATACCACAAGTGCATGTAACACTAGTCCAAATAAAAGTTGATAATACTACGTAAGGCATGTATGTGAGCCAAATATCAGAGTGCAAAAATGACAAAGCGATAAAAGATACAAATCTAAATACATATACAAACTCTTAAATGTGTTCATATATTCTGTATAGACACAGAGACCTACTACCACAAAGAAGAAACAATTACTACAACATACAGTAAAAAAGAAAAGATGTTATCAATGAATGTACATACGTACTCTTGCGACTCACACAATCATAATAAGGTAAAAAGGTAAAGTGCACCCTTGTACAGGCACTGAGGCTCTGTACAGGCCGTACGGCCCATACGGGGAGTAGAGGTATAGCTCTACTCTATCTTGACCACGGTACTAGAAGGGGGAGGGGACAGCATCATGGCCCGGCCGCTCTTTACCCCCAGGAAAGACCTGGTACCCATTGTACAGGAGGCTGGGTGGGCCCCAGGGCCAGTCTGGACAGGTGCGGAAAATCTCACCCCCACCAAGATTCAATCCTCGGACCGTCCAGCCCATAGCCAGTCGCTATACCGACTATGCTACCCAGCCCAAAACACAAACATACTGCTCATTAAATAATGCCAGTACACAAAAGGATAACAGAAGAAGAATGTAAGATAAATGTATTTCACCAAACAATGCAGGGACCCTGGGCAGATGAATATCATGGGCAGGTATCACTCGATGTACAGAATGTCATTATTAGTGAATACTGTAATAGTGCGTATGTGTTAGTCTGAAATTGTGAACCAGTTTTATTTCACCTAGTTTTAACCAAAACTTATGATTATTAAGAACTCTTTAGAGATAAAATTTTAATTTGATCCAGATTACCCTGTAGCACTGGTTTAAAGTTTCAGCTTGCAGTTTCTGACTCCTCAAGGCTTCACGATGCTCCATTGTGGTTTCTTGAAGCTGGGTGTGGAGCTGTGAGTTCTGATGTCTAAGATCCTGTACTGTATCCATCAATTCCTGACACCTTTGTAAAACTCTTGCTCGGTCTTCTTGAACTGCACTGTTTTCTACTGCAAGGGTTTGTAACTTGGAACTGAAATACATTGATATGAATGTAAAAATTGCAGTTTATTATTATTGTATGTACTGTGCACGACACAAAATTCAACTTACCTAACCAACTTTCTATGCACTACGAAGTGTTAGATAAGTTGAATGCAGTTTATTAATAGCTCAAAAATAAGCAGGTCAGTGTACTTCAGACACTTCACTTACTGACTTAATTCTAACACAATATTTCCAAATATGAACACACACCATCACATATTCTAAACAAAATGGCAAGTTATTTTTCACTTAGTGTGGGAAAGAAAGCGCACTTCTGAACTATCCACTTTTAAGATCATTTATAGAAAGCATGAACCAGTCATTGATACATATATTTTTAAGAGTTTTATTTAACTATGCTGTCAACTGCTAAGAGATCACAAGAAAAATAAACAACACAATACTGATACGAAGAAGCAGGTTACACTGACAATTCCTCAGAAAAAAATAAAAGGGAACCCTGACAGCACGGAACCATCAACTAAAGAAGAGATTCAAAAGGGATACTCCTCTGATTACTTTTTCAGCCCAAATATATCAGTAACAAAAACTGACTCCTAAGAACTTAGGTCAGTAAAGGTACTGATTGGTGTGTGGAATATTTGATAATCCAGCACCTATTCAATCCCATGGGTGCCAAGTTAAAGGAATTCTACTATCTGTGTTTGTGTCTGTGCCTGTGTCTGCGCCTGCGTCTGTGCGTGCATACGTGCGTGCATGTGTGTATGTGTGTCAACTCCTGGTTAATCTCCACCTCAATCTTAATGTTGGATACAGAATCTGTCTCCAACATATTAGTAATGTGCTTACTGACAAGGTAGGTGAATACCATTCAAATATTTTAGTGCCAGTTTTGTAAAGACAGTCAGGTGTGATGTTTTAAAATAATTTGTGAAAAACTTCAAGTACATATAAGTACAATTTCATCATCACAGAAATCTACACATATAATAGTAAATTGTTAATGACCAAATATACGAGTGTGTTATGCAGGAACATGATTACTGGTAACAGCTGAAAATGGGAGCAGAAGATAGCAGTATAAATGGTGGTGACATCTACTCATGCTTCAGATGGCAATGCATCCCTGACCTTTTGCAAAACCTATTACACTGCATGCACACAGTAAAATTATGACTGAAACTGTCTCTCTAAGAGAAGACAGACAATAAACTATCTGATGCAGTTGTAAGCCCAAGAAGATTTTAAGGAATATGTTAATGTTGCACATGAAGTAGGCAGCAAACACCACAAGAAGACACCAGAAAATTGTAAAAGTTCTTTTCCCCCCCTGGGAACCATCATATTTAACTACCATATTTTCAATTTCTTTTAAATTCCTATCAATACATATCACAGGATTTATCTAAGACTCAGAAACTACAATTCTCAACTTTATTACTACTTACAGGAAGAAGACACAGTCACTCTTGAGCACTAAGTTCAGGAACAGCCATTTACATAGAGAGGTTGCTGAAGTTTTCAAGTCAGTACAGTGTTAAAATCAGTCACCCGCTAATATTGGGATCAATGAAATGTGTAAGCAAAGAATTAAATAAGCTTGATATTTACCTCACATCTTCAAGTTTATTTCTCAGAATTTCAGCTGTCAGCTTCAACTGTGCTATTTCCTCTATGTGATCCTCTCGACTGAAACCTGATGACCCATCATCAGGACGAGCTTTCTGTCGAAGCACGCTCTGTGCTCTGACCTTGTAATTTTCAAATTCAGTCCTCAGGTCCCTAAGCTCTGCTTCACGCTCTGCTAAGCTTTCTTTTAATTTGGACACATGTTCCTCCAGCACATGTACCTGGGAAAAAGGCAACTTCAGCAAGAGCACAATAAACCTGTTTATGTAATGTACTATAAATTATACGCACAGAACATCCACAATGATATCCAGAAGCCTTGTATCTTCATTCTGAAATTAATAACAACTGAAACTTGCCAACTAGAAATATGTGAGAATACAAGTTCAGTCTTGCCTTCTTTCAAGAACAAAAACTACATGTTTAAAAATTTGTGTAACTGTGTCTAAACAATTAGTCACCATAACAAAAAATATTTAATTTCCTGCATATAGATCACTTATGTCCACTTCTCATTCTAGTTTTCCACTGCCAGAAGACACATAAACATTCTATGACTACCTCTTTTGGTGACTGTCAGCCTCATAAGTCAACAACAGTTCTTCCTAGTTTTACATATCCATCCATTGGCAGAACACTGCTTGTCCGTGACAGGTATAATGCGACCACTACACAAACAACTCAGAAAAGTACAGGTAGTGGTGACAACCTGTCAATGTCCATACTTAAAATTATTGGCCTTTATGTAAACATCCCATTTTATGAAATTAATAAATAATACTGAGAGTGACTGACGAACAGTTTGGTATAAGTCTAGTGGAACAAGAAACATGCCATTGCTATGATACTCAACATTCATCACTGTAACCATAAAACTCACCATCTGATCCTACTCTGAGGCACTTCAGTCCTCATAACCTACACATGTAATATCCAATGAGATCAAAAATTCACTTTAGAAGTAAATGCATTATAGTGTTCCTAAACCACCACTAACAAAAATATCTACTATCCTGACCAGTTACAACATTCACAACAAATTCAACACTACTTAGGATTCTTGTTGTTTCAAAACTACTTCTTTGACCATGTAAGACACCACAAAGGCATAACAGGTACAAGGACGGTTGATAGCAACCACGAGGAAGAAATACAAATATTATGGTGACAGAGAAGGGACACGGATTTTATTACTAAATTACAATGGAGGCTTACACAATATATCTTTTACATACATCAAGGAAGTTTATATCTTTTAAGAAATACCTGTCTGTTGAGACTATTCTGTTGATTCCATCCACTTTCAACTACCCTCTGTTTCTCAGCTGCCAGTTCTGACAGCTGTAGGACAAGATTTTCACTTTTATCCTTGTGTAGTTCAATTTGTGACTTAAGTTCAGAAACTGTTGCTTCACGTTCAAGTGCAAGGGCTTCAACTTCCATCAGCCTTGCCCTCGATGCATTGAGTTGTTCCTAAATGATACACCTTTCCATTATTACATAGATTCAGAAGAGGCAAACCATCATACAACATCCAGTTTCCTGTAGTAGTTTCTGTACACTCATCAAGTGCATGTGTTGTATTGAACAAAAAGAATGAAACAAAACAATAATCACATGACAAACCTTGACTTCCTTGGATCGTGCTTCTTCTGACTGTATTCGCTGCTCCAACAAAGATATCTGCTCCTGAAGTCCTCTAGTAATGTCTCGTTGTGTCTCTAAGTGATTTTCCAGTTCTTTCACCTTTGACTTTTCTGATGCCAGCTGCTGGGCCAAATCAGCCACTGACCTCTAACAAAGCATAAGGAACTGCCTATTACATAATTACAGATTGAAGGAAGAGCACTAATGTGCTTAAACATGTACCTAATTGTGTGTCTGTTTACTATTCATTTTTATTTACTCTTAGCAAAGTGGGAGCCAGGGTAGCACAGTCTGTGTAGTGACAAAACTACAGGCTGGACAGTCTGGGGTTCACATCCTAGTATAGGCAAGAGCTTCTTCTCTTTTCAAAAATGTCCAACAAGCTCTGAGGCCCACCCAGCCTCTTATACAGTGGTTACTGGCGTTCTTTCCTGGCAGTAAAGTGGCTTGGGCATAAAGTTAACCACTCAACTCCATCTAAGACCAAGATTAAGAAATGGGAGCTATACCTCTACTCTCAATTTATGCCCTCATGGCGTGGACAGGGAAAACTTTAATTTACCTTTACGGTAGCACAAAGTCAATAAAATGAGCATAATGTGAAGATCATGTCTGAGCATTCATGTTTTAACTCTAGAACTATTACTTCCCTAAATGCTAAAATACCAACATATATAAACAATTTTCCACTTGTTTTGTATGTTTGTGATGCATGGCATCTTCTTTAATGGTACAACATAAATCTTAAGTGTTCAGAAAACATGTGTCCTGGGAAATAGCTGATACAAAGGACGACTACATTTTCAAAGTGTGCCATCTGTCAACACTGTTAAATGTTAGGATTATATAGCACAGAATGAAGATGAAGTGACAGAACTGAATAGTCCTCAAAAAGAGGTGCCCTCCAGCAACAAATATGTAATTTTTTTGCATTTTGGCATATTATTTTGACATAAAATGATTTTTAAAAAGTCACCTAGTTATATTACAATAGTAAAATATAGGCTATGAAGGGCCAGGAATGTGGCTCAGATGAGGAAATAAGAAATACAAACACACTTCTGAGAGGGACAAAACTTGAAAATGGGCACCTGGAAGACTAAGAAGGTGGGAGGACAACACTATTATGTGTTAGACAGATGGCACTTGAGGATGAAAGAGAGATATTACTTGTAATTTCTGGTTGTCCTACCAGGGACTTAATTAGGTAGTGCACATTGGAAGGTATGAGGATAAAATACTTGGTGGTAAATAGTTATCCTGCCCCACCTATTTATTGTTCTGCTCAATTAATAAGTCATTATGAATGTCATAACAGATACTTGATCCCTATCATATTCTCTCATATCCTTCACTGTTCACAGAGCTACATATTTTATTCAGTACTACATAACTTCAGAAGGGATATAATTGGATAACAAATGTAACAATACTCCAAATATATCATACCTCATAATCCTCCATCTCCAAGCTAAGAACACTGTGTTTTTTGCATTCCTGTCTTAAAGCTTCCAGTAGTTCCTGAGTGTTTTTATGGTGATCAATTTCTTCATTTAATTTCTTCTCAGCTGCTTGTAACTCCTCCTCGAGTCTAACCATTTCTTTTTCCTTTTCTTTTCTTGCTATATTTTCTGTTTCTTTGTCTTTCTTTAATGAGTGAATATGTGATGACAGTTCTTTATTTGCAAATTCCAATCTCTGTTTATCCTTTACGAACACTTCTAATTCCTTTACTTTGCATTCCTTCTCTTCCTGACATTCCAGCAATTGTACTTTCAGAGCTGCAGATTCATTTACAGAAAGTTCTAGAGCTTTTCTTAATTCTTTAACCTCTGATTTCTGTGTTTCCACATCATCTTGTAAACGGTCATATTCCAACTGTAAAGTCTGAAAGCACAAAAAAAAAAGCTTAACCAAAGTATTTTAATAAACTGGAATGACAGTGACAACATAGACAAAGCTGACCACTAAGAATGAATTCATCTTTCACACAACAAAGAAGCTTTCATCATAAAAAAAAAGTAACAATCCTGCCAAATAGAGTGAAGAGAAATGAGGTAATGAAAATATTTTATAAGAAATTTCAAAGAACTCTTGGATCATACACACTACATGCTGCAGTGACTGATACAAATAAATACTGTAAATTACCTGCGTATTACCCACCTCTGAGAAGTCAGTGAAATTTTATTTCGCATCATATATGCGGAGGAGTCAAATGAAACACTTAAAAATTTTTGAGGAGCTCAATTAGTTTAGATACATTTGGTAGAGCTTTGTCATTTTTTATCATACCTACATTGTGTTCAATGTCCTCAGCACTTCACCAATGCTTGGGTTTGTCATTAAAAAAATGGTTTTGACAGAAGCATTGCCACTCATGCACTGCACCATAAAATTCCACATCCAAACATAAACCCCTTCTACCAGGAACCTCCTTAACCTTTTAGCGCCGAATGTCAACTAAAGTGGCCGCGCAGTGAGCCCTTTAAATAGCCAAACGGCCGATAAATTCCGGCATCAAAAGGTTAACTGGTCTGAACACTAGGCAGTCACAAGAAGTGTGGTCAAGTAAGTATGGAGGATAAGGAAGACACTTAAAATGAATGGCTCTGTCTCCACTGTTACACTGGCAGTATATAGCCTTGTATCTGTCACACTGTAACAGGACAATGGTACTGAGCAGTCCTTAATGTTTTCAGATGGTGGTTGCTTTCAGATGATTCTAAAGGATGTCACAACAAGAGCATTTCTGACTGTAGCCCTCTTGCACATGTAATTCTGTACAACTGGCTCAGAATAGCATCAGAATCACTGTTCCTGCAGATGCCTGCATTACCATAGTGACACTTCATGCAGCAAATGGATTTGTTACCCTCACTAACCAAGAAAAAGATATCGAAACAATGTTCATCTTTCATTCACACTTCCACTGGAGTGGCCATCTTTGTATGCTGTGCTGATGTCACAAGGCCAACATGGCTAAATCTACCATATAAAGGACACAAGTCTAACCCAACCTGATGACTTCCCGTGTCTACATCTGCACAGAATAGGGTCTTGATTTTTTTTGTGTTTAGGCTTTTTATTTGACTCAACACTATATTATTTACCTATAAATTCACATGTTAAACAGCATTCCGTAGTTTTAGAATCTATGTTTATTTGTTTCTTGCCACGAATTTCCAGAAACACACACAAAAAAAGTCCGGTAACATAACACGCCTTTAATTGACAGAACAGTTTCATCCCCAGTAATGTGCTTTCCTGCCTGACAGGATGGCACCTTTAGTGCAAAGGTTTAAAACAAAAACTTATTACAATGAAAAGTGGTAAAAATATTTTCCACTCTATTCTCATGTCCCTAAATACTTCACCTGTCACACAATAACCCTACCTTTAATCCCCATGATCTCCATATAAACCTTACAAAGGAACACCGTGTAAGACTCCAACCAGAAAACAAAGCCTATCACTCCCAGTCCATGGTTAAACACTTCACTGGGTTGTCATCAGATATAATAATAAAGAACTCTTTCTATATCCTGGTCCTTATAACGTGATATATTATGAGGAAGTACTACAAGAACAACGTCTGAAAATACTCTACTAATTTATGGTTGAAAACCGCGATTTCAGACTCTGAACACAAAAAAAAAGGATGCTAGAACCACATATAAAAAGCCTTACCAATATACTTACAAAATGGAATTAATGGAAGTCCCATTTTCCTTTCAGATGCTATTTTTTTCAGTTAACGATCATACTGTCATATTGCAATTCAAAAAAGTAACTTGAGGCACAGATATTATACCCATGCTTCACATCCAAGAATTAGGAGCAATGGTAGACGTTGGGAAGACATTAAAACATGTAAGACTGTGAGTCACTTGTCATAAAATACACACTGATATACAGAAATTGTACAATACAACAAAATGTACTTTTGAACAGTTACTTCAGCACACTTTAGTACTTGTTAGGAACAACATGATACATTATACAAATTAAACAGCCTCTGACTTCTTTAATAACAACTTCGGCAACTGTTTGGAGTGATTCAGCATATAATATTTACCTATGCTGGCTATGAGTCATTTCAAATCATGAATTATGACAATCATGATATTCCACAGTTTTCTGCTGCATGACACTGAAGTTTGCCACTGGCTGAATCTGTGATCTGCATTATAGATTTGCATTTTGAAATTTAAAACAATGCATTTTTATACAAGTAAGGTTGTACTGGGACCAGTGTACTGGTTGGATAAAGGCAAACAGATCATTTGGAATGTCACAACACAAGCAGTCTAGACAGACTTTAAAAGTACAGCAGTAGTGCGATGCTATATTTTTTTAAGTCACTTCAGCCATATCCACCCAACAAAAAGTTTCTAAACTAAAGAAACTTTTACAAAGGGATCCTTCCCTCAAAACTTAACATAAGGTATACTTCACCCTATGGTTTACTCACTGTGCTACTGTGAACAGATGCATCTATCTAAGTAACCAAACTAGAAAGAGAGTTTGAGAAACCTCAGTGTCATATGCTTCTGACAGCTTGATTATAACAAACGTACAGCACTTGAAAAATGCTGATTACACAATCTGTTACACTTCATATTTCTTGGGATATAAAGCTCTTTATTTTTATTGAACCATTCATCTTAAATAACATTTGAAACTGATGCCTTTACCACTTGCATTTACCCGAAGACACTACCATACACAGCAGCATACAGAAAAACAAACCACTCCAGAAAATATCAGGTGCCACAGTGACCTGGCACTTGTTGAACCTTGACACTGACCTGCAAGTTTTTTGCATGAGCTGAAAGTTGAGTAACTTTGGCCTGAAGTTCAGCCTTGTCAGTGGACAGCTTCTTCTTTTCTGTGTCCAGCTGTGTCTGCTGCATAGTCAGTTCAGACACCCTCTTCTTGAGCCGAACAGCAACGGTGCGGAGCTATAATGAACAATTTTATCATTACTATATGCTCTACATAACACTCATACCCTGAACACATACAGGATTGGTCATGTCTCTCCATGTGTATGTCTACAGTGGAAAACTAACAGGCACACTGTGATGAAATCTGACATTAGAGAGTTTATATATATAAAATGTCACACCAGTTCAATCTGCATTTATACTGGACAGTTCTGAGGAGCAGATGACATGAAGATCACTTCATACAGCTGATGTTTTCCCCATACCTTAGCAATAAAGCATAACAGGAAATGAAGGTAATTGAAAGGGAGCTGTATATGCATTACATTAAGGCTTAACTTAATACTACTACTGTCCTCACAAAGGAGTTCAGAAAGTGTAAAGAACAAATGTGGAATGTGTGTGTACTCCAGCACAGGTTACACCCTTCCTATCATTTTATACATATAACCACAATAGCAATAAACAATGCTTTTCCAAATAACGGTATTATGCGCAAATTCCTTTCACCTTTCTGACTTTTATCTGTATGTTACGTGACACCTTACCTTGGTATAACGTTCTTCAAACGTCTCCTCTAAATCCTTGAGTCTTGCACTCTCTTCTGCCCTACTGATGGTACTGCTGCTCATCACTTCACTTCGTGCATCACCTAACAGAATACAGCAGAATTATTTTAAACCTGTGTCTAATAATCTGGTACTCCTGATAGTTCAGTACCTGACAAAAGTAGTCCAAAGAGTAGTTCAGCTGTTCATAACTTTTAGTGCACACATTGACTCTGTAACTTTATTTTTGGTTATCACAATGGCTTCAAAAAATTCAAAGATGAGTAAACAAGATACTGCTGGCAAGATGAAACATGTTAACTTTAATAACTACTCAAAAACTTGAAAGCCTTAGGGGGCTTGAACGTGGCAACAGCTGAAGTGTTGTCTTGGTTTCATACAACACTGAATCACCAACTATGACATATACACACACACACACACACACACACACACATACACACAAAAAAAAGAGATGGTGCAATTACAACTGTTCTTCACATCAAGCCAAAGTGTGACAACCCTTTTCAAGCGACATAAACTGACATCCTAAATTACCTCAAATGGACGAGGTGCTGTGTAAGTGGTTTATGGCAACGCATTCTGAAGTAAAACCTGTGACTGGGCCTGCATCAATTTGAAAGGCTAAGTCTTTTTATGATGAAATGAAAACAGCTGACAACTGCACATTCTCTGAGGGCTGGCCACAAAATTTTAAATAATCAGCAGCTGAAGTACATATCCAAATGGCAGATCCCTCTAATAGTTGTAGAGCCTAAGTAATGGAGCAGTAACAAAAAATTACGTGTAAGAACTTAAGTCAGTACAGGTGCTGTCTGGCAATCCAGCATATATGATTATCTGGAACCTGTACAGTCCCCTTGGTGCTGGACTAAAGGAATTCTACTGTAATTATGCCACACAGCACAGTTCTTTCTTTTTCTTCAGTCATGATGGTTAGGTCTCTTGACCTGTTCTGGCAAAAAATGTGTATAACATATTTATCCTTCTCTTTAAAGTTCCCTCTTAAATCACTTCCCACATTAGGTTAGTACAAGTTCCATATTTTTTAAAATGTCGTACATTATTCATACGTAAAAATCTGTCTTGTAACTTCACTTCATAAACACAGTTCAGAAATATGTATCATATTTGCAACTTGATCCTTTGCAGCCCAAATTATTTTTGTGAATTCTAATAGCCCTGTCCAAATTAATTTTCGTGAATATTTCTAATACTCAGAGTTTGAAGAGCAGCCACTAGATGGAGGGAGCTTAGGGAGAACAGCACAAAAACACTGTAAAATAATGTGTATATTTAGTCTGACAACAGACCTGGTAAAACAGAATGCTCAGTCAAGGGTAAATCAGTGTTGAACCAATTAGGGTTAAGTACAAATTCTATCACATCTGTGGAATAAGAAACCAACTAGATGTCACTAAGTGACATCTAGTTGGTTTCTTATTCCACATTGAACTACGATGCACAGTCAACCACACATCAAATCTATCACATCTCTCAACACCTACACTTCACAACTATGCAGGTCACCTAAAATCATACTGTTAAATAAAAGTATCATCTGTGTATCCTTTCAAGTGTTAATATTTAATTAAATATGTGGTCTATTTAAAGCAAATAAGCTGTACAAATTATACTATGCAGAAAAAAATATTCATCTGCTCTATTCTTGAACTAAACTTCACATACAACCAGCTACACCCACGATTCATAGGTCCTTAAAAACTAAAAAACGAACAAAAAATTTATAATCGGTTACAATCCATAGCACAATGAATAATATAAGGAAACACATTGATTTCCAAGTACAGAAGGAAGAGAAGAAGTAAGAAAGATACTGAAGCAAGAAATATGACCAGTAAATTATAGAGCAGCAACAATACCATTCACGAAGGACAGCTGCTCACATACACAACAGATGAGCACCAAATATTTAACAAAAGCATAACATAATCAAATCAATGTTAACATGAATAATTAAAATTTCCTAGTCATTTTAACTTCATTTTAATGCCATTCACTGTTTCAACAAGCTCTATTCAGATCTTCATTGAAGTATTCAGTTACATTACTATGTCAGAATACAAACACTGGCCAAATAATTCCTTATATCGCAATTACTGAAAACAAGCCATCTTCAATAAATAAAACAAAAAAACATATTTGAGAGTTGTAAGTTATCACAAATGCTAATGTAATAATATGAAAAAAGGTAAATTATTAACACTTTCATGCAAGAGCAATTTAATAATAAAGCAGTATTTGCTACTAAACAGAGGCAACTCCCTCATTTTAAGTGTTTCAAATTTACTTTCAATATCCCGCTCACCATTTTCCTTGTGAACTTCCTCAGTATCATGTTCCAATGGCCGAATCCTTGCTTTGAGTGCTGATATCTCATCCAGAAGCTCTTTTACTCTGACATTATGATCTTCAGCACTACTTCCATCATCCTCTTTATTTCCAGCTTTGTTCCTGGCTTTCAGACTCTTTATTTCTTCTTCTAAGTCACGTATTATTCTGCCTTTGCATATAAGCTCCTGCTGGGTGTCTGCTTGCTTAGCCAGTTCTGCTTCAAGGTTGTGTATTCTTTCTTCTTTTGCTTCCAGTGCTGAGGTCTTTGTTTCCAGTTCATGTTGACATTCCATAAATTTCACCACTTCTTTTTCTAAAGTGAGTATGGTTTCATCTTTCATTTCTATATTTTCCTGATGACTTGCAGTTACTTTGGCAAGATCCAGTTTCAAATCGCATAAAGCTTTATCCTTTGTTTCTAACTCTACAATTTTAATTTTTAAGTCCTCTTGAACTGCTTCAAGCTTGTTGTTTGTTTCCTGCAATCTGTGTTCTAGATCACTGTTCAGGTCTTTCAGTTTTGAAATTGTTTCACCACGTTGCTTTAGGACCTTCAAAATAAAGTTAAATTAATGTAAATGCTGCAATAATAAGTAAAAGTGGTTCAAAACAAAAATTAATCTTTATAATGCAAGACTACAGAAAAATTATGATACACCCTGAAGAACACGTAGCAGTGATGATCACAGCAACACATCCCAACCTTCTAACAGATGACCAGTAACACATCACTCACCATGCAAGTTCAGAAAGTGTCTGATCTGAATCCCAACTGTGACAAGTATCATCACCAAGGTTTCTGTTTTTTACTCAATCACTCCAGCCAAATTTTAGGATAGTACCTCAACAAGGTCAGGATCACTTCCTTCTACACCCACTCAAATTCATTATTGTTACTATCCAATCTCTGTACAATATATAGCTTGAGTAACTCGCAGCATCATTTAATAAACCACAAATGAATAAAAATGTAAACAAACAAACAAACTAAGACACTGAAGTCTTGTGAACTATTTATATGTAGTGGGTATTCCTTCTTTCCTTAGATATTTAAAGAAGGAAATAAATGGTAATACATGTATCCATACCTGATTCATTTCATTCATTTCTCCAAGAAGTTCAGCATTTTCCTGTTTAGAGGGAGCAATTTCTGATTCAACATAACTCATCACAGCTTTCTGCATTCCTGTCCATATGTCCCTCTGTAGTGTGTTTAGCACATTATACTGGAAAATTTGAACCTCTTCTGACAGTTTCTTCCTTAGACCATTCAATTCAGAAACCTCCAAGGATAACAATGTCAGCCCAGATGTCATCCCCTGAACCTTTGAATGCAAGCTATTACTGGCCTGCCTGGTAGCCTGAAAGGGGAAAAAAGATAACAGTATACAAATTTGTAAAATCTTCTATCAAAGTATACTGCTTTTCCACTAATATATGCATAACAAAAATAAATAATTTTGAAAGCCAGTAAGTGTATTCACATGCAAATAAACATAGATAGAAGCTACATATGTTCATGTCTTTCACAACTGAAGAAACAGTTGTCGTCGTCATCATCATCATCATCACTGTCATCACCATGACTGCCACCACCACCACCACCACCACCCCAAATCTAAGAAACAGTTGGCACTGGTGGTGGCAGTGACGACGACGATGACGGTATCGTCATCATCATCCATCCATCCCTTTCGACGCATATGAGAACATGTCCATTGCATGGACAGGAATAAACTCAGAGGGATGCATTTCCTCTTATGTTGCAACACAAAAAAAATTACTGCACACAAGATCTGAAGGTCTCTGGGATACGACACAGAAAGAATTTGACGAAATGTCGCCTGGCCAATGTGCAGTTAACCCTCCATCAATTTTAGAATTGACAATCCCTGACCACCAATTCACAGAATTTTGCAACTGCTCTGAATTTCAAACATTTGATAGCCAACGATGCCATAGGTCACCCACATGAACAGAGAAACACACAACCTCCGTGCAAGTGTACTATGTATAGAATGACTGAGCCACAACATTCTTTTCACTAATTCATGACAGTCATAACAAAAAAACACCAACTAGTCACCAATGATTAATGTGCCAAACCATACTTGCATGACACCATCAGTCCCAGTACTTTACTGTTTAACCTCATACGTACTATTATTAACTCTACAGTATAGACTTTCAAAACAGAAGCATCCTGCAAAGGCCACATATTTTTGGGAAATGTAACACAGATTAAACCATGTCAATAAATACTGAAAGGAAAATATGACTACCAACCAGTAACAAATAATTCCTTACAATCTGCCACTGACATTATTAAAAATAATTTGCCAGCCTGCGACTGATAAAGTAACCTCAAACATGACAGTGAAGGTAACATATACAGAGCCCTGTTAATAAATAATTTACTAGAAAAAAAATATGAGCAGCATTATATAATAAACATGCCACTAATGTCTCTAACAATATATTTGCTAGTCTTCCACTGAAAAAAAGCAATGTCAAAGATGTCAGATTTATGACAAACCTGCCAGAACACTAACTAGCATCTCCATCTCAAGTTCCTATGTTTCAATCTCAAGAAAATGGTCTACTGTATTTTCCTGACTACTTTTTCAGGTGACCAGCAAAGGTCAATTCTGGACAAATAATCTCGAAACCCCAACTGCCATGAATGGCATTATTGCTCATGGCTAATGACCGGCCCTCTGGTGGGATGCACATGGGTTTATCTGCATTTCCTGCTACATACAAGAAGTCACTTCTGGTTACATTTCAGTGGGTTAGGTACATCTATCTGGGCCACTGTGTTAGATATATTTAACATTCATCCTTTAAAGATTAATGTGAGAAATGAAGTTTAAGAAACATACAAAAACAACAAGCAACATTATTTTAATCTTCACTTTTTTAGCCAGCAGAAAAGAAATCCATTAGATCTGTTAATGATGTTATCACTATTATAGCACTTCACTAATGAACACTTACAGCTTCTAAACTCTTCTCCAATTCACTCTTCTCCTTGCTGAAAGTCTCATACAACTGTCTCATCTGTTCCTTCTTCCGAGAATCCTCCTCAGTTAGGCACTGCACCTCATCACTTAACACCTGCAGCTCACCCTCCAACAATTTAATTTGGTCTCCGCTCAGCTCTATTAAAAAGCAAATTGTAATTAACAAACTTCAAAACAAAAGGACACACACACAAACATCCTTTTTTCAGCCAGTATGTACAGCTACACACACTGGCAAATATCACTGTATTTGAGAAGCCTCATTAAGTAACATACCTGCCAGTACACGGTACATTTCAATGCTCACACTGAAACCACATGTGCAATAATGGAGAATGAAAGTCTCAGCAGGTTCAGACTTCCATTCTTCATTTCCTTGGCTTTGTTACAAAATGTCTCTCATCACCTCTGCCACTACCAATTCCTTTCTGTAGTGAGCAGGTACAAATCACTAATCAGTATGAGCTGTGGCATACAGATGTGTTGTATTGTGACTGAAGTTTAGTTTGGTTTCCCCATTATTGGGCAGTTAACTCTTCTAAGCCATAAAATGCATTTTTTTTTTTTGTCTTCCCTGGCTCCTAAGGAAATCAAATTCAGTGAAAATGGAGAAGATGATTTACAGGGAGTAAAAAAGAAACAGTGACAAAATCAAAGCAGGGAAAGAGATTAACATTGATGTGGTGGAAGAGAGAGATTCAAATGGCCACAATGCATAAAAAGCTTATGATCATAAAACCATATTTCATAAGACTGCCAAAAAATGATCAAACACTTCTCAAAAAAAATGCCAGGAACCATCTGCTCATAAATATTTGCAAAGAAAAAAAATGGTATAAAAATATTTAGAACAGAATATAAAGAAGCCAGAAAATCAGGAATGCAATGATTCACACATTTCACATTCAAATTTACCAAAAAATTTTGCCATGTTCACCAAAATTTGTACTAGATATTGCATGCATATGGTATATACTTGCAATGAACTTTAGATGCATTACACATCAGCTAAATGAGAAATTAAAAGATGGTAGTCTTTGCTTTTAAAATATAATCCAATTACAAAGGCATCAAGAATTACTGCTAGGAACACACGCACACACAGTACCATAATTTTACTTTCCCATGCAAATAAGGACAGTTACAATGAATATTACAGTTTGCTTACGTGACATCTCATCTTCCTTCCTTTTCATTTCCACTTCCAATGACTCCATTTGTTGAATGAGAGCATCATTTTCATTGGTCAGTCGTTGAGTTTGCCGTTTATAGCTCTCTGCTGCTGTCTCTAGCTCTTCTAATTGAGATTGAAACTGAGCTGAAGTTTCCCGAACATTAGAATTTTCAGCCTTTAATTGAGTCAACTGTTTCTCCAATGTTAGATTCTCTTTTTTCAGTTTATCCACCTATCAAAAAACAACATGAAGCACAGGCGTTAAAAGACAGAAAATGAATATAGGCATATGTTACCCAGCTTAGCTTGAAAAATATGCTGCTGCAGAAGTTTAACAATTTCAGGTAGTGGTAGGAAAAATACCCCAGAAGAGAATTCAGTATGTCCAATTCAGTGTTGTGATTATTATGTTTACATTATTGTATCAATGACGTGGCTTCAGATTGTGGTCGTTTGGTTCTTTACACCATGCAGCCATTGAAGGGTACACTGACATTCTGCAGCAACATCACTATCCACCTACAATGCTCAGAGTGTCAATGCCCTTAAGATCACAGTCTGAATAACCTCTGCTGTAAAAACCTGAGAAGGTACAATATGGCTCTTGACAAATTCTTATATTATCACACACAATATAAAGAAATACTGCAAACATCCCCCAGTCCAAAACAAAATGTTATTCCTACAGGCAGAAATATAAGTTCTCAAGGCTGATGAAAAAAGACAAAAACTGTGAAAAATGCCATGCACAACAAGTGCAGACAAAGACATGTGAGAGATGTGAGGTTCTGACAGCAGTTTTGCTGAGGATACAAGTCTCCTGGGATGTGATGGTATTGTTAGGTGAATATTTACCCAGGTTTCCTAGGAATGCAATACCTTTATCTTCAGCATCAAACAGTCCAAGTTTTAATCATACCCTTCTCCTTGAAATGCTTGATCCTGAAAATGAAGGCACTATAATCCATCAAAATGTCCAGAACTACTCACCCAATAAAACACTGTCACATTCCAGACGACCTGAATCTTCAAGTATCAATAATCACACATACCCAAAAATCTAACTAAACACCATGTAGCACAGTCTTTCAACAGAAGCAAGTCAAGAAATTCCATACCTTTAATGGATCCAAAATGTTCATTGTAATGCTCACAAGAACCCATCACTAGATCACATCCAGAGTCACATCTGGTTAGTAATCTCAAACATTTATATAAAAACTATTAATACAGAATGTGTAAATATATTTATGGTCTGTGTCCATACTGAACTTTATATTTAGAGGTCCAAACAGTTCAATAATTCTCACTAGTAATACAGGCCAAACAACACAATACAGACTCTGTACATTCACATTTTATTTTCAGTCATGGCCAAAATAGTAGTAGAAAATAAACAATGAATGTACAAAGTTTGTGTGAAATGTATTACTAGTGACTGACTAACACAACAGGATAATGTTGCCCAAATTCAGTTCAATAGACATCATTAATAAACACATACACACACACAAAAGATACTGACTCTGGGAAGCCACCATTCAGCAAGAAATACCTTTGTAAATGGTGTATTTTTCAAATCCCTAAAAATGATGGGATCCTATGCCTGCGTGTCAGTGTCCTCCCATACAAGGCTACACAATTTCTGTCAGCACTACTGGCAGCAGTACATTAAGAAAGTATACTGTTGTGGAGTCTCTCAAGCAATGGATGTGAAGCTAATATTTTCTGTGACCATACACAAAAGCTAGAAACATGTTTTGTGTGACCACACACATTAAAACACATCACTTTTTACATGAACAAAGTGATGTAAATTAGATTTTTATGAACTTACAATTGAAAGCAAAATATGAGAAAAATGCAACTACCTTAATTTACACCAGCTTATTAAATGGGAACATACTCCTCCATCTGACACAAAAGAAAATTACACACACTGACACCCACATGCCAATGCACATGCAGAGGTGAATGGTTGCAGACATGCAGCACAGACCCACCACACCTGGGTAAAAACGTCAGTGAATTCCTTGAAATGAAACTTTTTCTCAAAACAGGTGGCTACATGGGAAATTTCTGATGGTTTTACTAGAGAATATCTGCTCTAGAGGCATGATGTTCATAAGGAAAATCCAATAACTGGTTTCATGATGTCATGGGGTGGGTAAACACAAGGACAAGATTAAGTAACTGTACAAGGTGTGATCAAAATATTCCGAGACTGATTTTTTTACTCGGCTGTGGGTATACTTCGGGACACCCCTGTTTGCAGGGTGGTGTCCTAGAACTCCCTCTCTCCCTGGGACAAGGGATGGTCTCAGCAGGCCTCTCAGTCCTTTGTGAGCTTCGGTCGAAGACAGTCGTGTACCGGTGCCTTGTTATTGTTCGTGCCGTATGAGATGTCGGAAGAGCATGAGCAGCGCGTGTGCATCAAGTTTTGTGTGAAACTGGGAAGAAATGGTGCGGAGACATTTGAAATGTTGAGAACTGCCTTCGGTGAGAAGCGTTTGAGCCGTGCTCGCATTTTCGAATGGCACAAGAGATTTAAAGAAGGCCGAGACTCAGTTGATAACAATCCACGGTCTGGCAGACCAACGACAAGCAAAACTGATGACTGTGTTGCACAAGTGCAAGAACTGATCCGAGTAAATCGGCGCTTAACAATCCGTGAGCTCTCTGTCAAGGTTGGAGTATCTTATGGAACTTGCCAGGCCATAATGACGCAAGATTTGAACATGCGACGTGTTGCTGCAAAATTCGTTCTGCGAATTCTCACCGCCAAACAGAAGGAATGGTGCTTGTCTGTGGCAACAAACATGCTGCAGGAAGCAGAGTCAGATGAAAACTTTATGGGGCAAATCATCATGGGCGACGAGATGTGGGTCTATGGGTATGACCTGGAGACAAAACGTCAGTCTTCGCAGTGGAAGTCTGCTGATTCTCCGGGGCCAAAGAAAGCATGCCAGGTGCAGTCAAAAGTCAAAGTCATGCTCATTGTTTTCTTTGATATGGAGGGCACTGTTCATTATAAGTACGTTCCACAAGGCCAAACTGTAAACCATCAGTTTTATCTACAGGTTTTAAAAGTCTGAGACTTGCTGTTTCTCGCAAGGGGCCACAGAAATGGGCGGCGGGGGCCTGGGCGCTACATCACAACAATGCACCAGTACACAGAGCACATTCCATCCAGGTATTTTTGGCAAGTCATGGCATTCCTGTCATTCAGCAACCACCCTACTCCCCTGACATGGCTCCATGTGACTTTTGGTTGTTCCCCCAATTAAAAACGGTGTTGAAAGCGAAGAGATTTGAAGACACTGACGCAATTAAGAAGAATGTGATGAGTATGCTGAACACCATTCCAAAAGACTTTTTCCAAAAATGTTTTCAGCAGTGGCAGGACCGCTGGAAGCAGTGTGTCAGCTCACAAGGAGAGGATTTTGAAAAATATTGAATATTTTTAGCCATTAGCAATAAATTGTAATTTTCACTCACCAAGTCTCGGAACTTTTTGATCACACCTTGTATTCATAATGCCTTGATTACACCAAGTAGATATAAAATGTGTTAACAGCAACTTACTTCCATGGTAAACTGAAGTTTCTGTTCAGTAAGTGTACTAAGCATTTCTTGCATGGCACTGACTTCATTCTGCAACTGTAATTCTTTCTCATCCCTGTCTGTATCACAGTTTCCTTTTGCTTTAGGAACTTGCTCAATCTGTATTTGCAGAGAATTAAGTTTCTCCTTCAGTTGCATCACTTCTTCTGTAGCTTCTAGGATAAGAAAATTATCAAAATGAGCAAAACAGCATATCTAAATGATCCTCCGTTTTCATGATACAAATTCGATTTGCCACATGATTAAACTATTTTAACTGACCTTATAGTTAGAAGAAGACAAAGTCCCAGGGGTATTTTAAGGCTGTACCAGGTAGACAAATTAATAAACTGCACAAATAATTAATTTCTAAATGTTCTAATAGTGACACTCAGTTTTTGAAATGTGTACAACACTGTAATAACCGAGACAAATTGTCGGTTGTTCAAAAAATACATAAATTTTGTTATTTGCACTTGGAAATGTTTATGCCTGACATTTCAAAGACATATAACGCCGATTTCAGTTTCAGCACTTTAAATAGATGATGATTATATAGCTCTTCTACTGTAACTCCGTTCAGTACAATCAAGTCATTCACAACAATTAATACCCAAACAAAATTTTACCATCCTTGGCTTGTTTTGCTCTTTGAGCAATAACCAGCAAACTTTTACATTTCTTGATTAGATCATCCCTGTTTAAATCTTCAAGGGGGTTTCGTCTTTGTGCTCCATCCGAATCCTGAAAAACGGATAAAAGGCTGTTTTGATACTTCGCTACCAAAAAAAAAAAAACCTTCGAAAATGTCATGTGTTTAATCTGTATCAGGTATGTCCAACTTCATACCACTGCCAGTCTTATCACTACCTGATGCGGGGCACATTGCAAAACATATTTTTGCCCGTATAAGTCAACATATCTAACCTGTAATGATCACAACAGTGACGCACAAGCACATGAATACTATATGAATCCATAAAGTTTGAAGGCATTATAATGTAATGTTACGTACAACCCCTTGAGTTCGTAAAATGCGGGGAATATGACTAGTTGAGAAGCTATTTGCTTTTCAAGAAGCACTCTGCTCTGTGTAGTTAGTTCACTTCAAATACAAGATAAATTCCATCAGCATCTTACCTTAGCAGGTTCATTCATGTTTAACGTTTCAGTCTTCTTGGACGTCAGGTTTTTGTTGACGTAACTTCACTCAGCTGTTCGACTGTCACGCTACATCACAACACTATCTATACACCGCCTATGCGTATCTGTAACCTCCCATGCCACCTCCATGGTAACCACGTTTTAACTTTGTGCCATGCGTGCATACACCACGGATACTTATACCTCATTCTATTATTGTGTATTTTTACGTGCCTGGTTCAATATCCGTTGGGTGTTGCCGACTGTGGGTTGTTGGAATGAGTGAAATAACGAAACGGATCAAAAGTCTGAGTTGGTACTCCGTACCGTGGTATGCATGCACAATAGCATCGTGCTTCGATTTTCTACTACAGTGCAAGAGCGATCACGGACGACTTCGGGGGTCGTAGGCACATGAGTATACAAATCAGTAACATGTGGTTAAGCGATTGTTATGTGAAAGTAATGCGTCGTTCACCTGTGAGACTTTCTCTTTCTGTCTGCACGCATTTCGGTTTGTTCACAGCGCTTACGGATCAATGTTTTTCACCAGTGATTCCTTGCGCCACGAGTCCTCTGTAGTCCACATTTTCATCTCGTTCGTTAGCTACTATAACACATTTGTTAGCTGGTAAATTAGGTAAGAAATTCATTTGCTTGTTGCATATGTTTTAATCTTACAAATGCAACACATTCGGACATACTACCATTTTCAGATCGGGTAAAGGAAGTTATACTGCAAGAAATGAAGACATTATATCCCAGAATTTACTCAACAGTGCAGAAAATGCTTTGTATTTTGTCAACGTCAGTGCCGTGCACAAAGTATTTTTTAAAGCAAGCTAGATTCTTTGTGAAAATAGGAGGCTGAAATCGTAATTTTTCATTATACAATAGGTTTATAAAGGAAACGACGTGAACGGGTCACCAACGGACCCGCACCGACTAAACTGGTTCTCTGTGAAGTACTTCTGGCCGAAGAGATAAATCCGTGCCTGATATGCACGATTATCTCCGATACGACGAGACCGATGTCAACGACCAATCATGATTACTTGAGAAGCAGGGTCTACCGCAACCACGGATTATCTACCTATCTAGTCATTACATTGGTTGCGCACCCAACCCGAATCTTAAGGATTACCTTAAGATTCGGGTTGGGTGTAGACATCCAAAAAGTGACATCTACTTTTAATTCATCGTATCGGCGACGGGATTTTGAGGCAGGTATTTGCTGTCGACAAAAACAGGTGTCAGTATAGTGCCGAGTCCCATGACTAGATGATCTGTGGCCGCGGCCTGAACAAATCAAAACGCGCCTACTTACGCGAGTTGGTAGTGTGTTTTATGTATTGGGTTGATTTCTTTGGTGTTCATATCGTGAGTGTTTCTCCTGTATAGTGTTGTTTGGCGGTAAGTTTCGTTTTTATTTTGGAAGCGCATTTTCTTCTGTATGTTTAACGTAAATTTCAGCCTCTTATTTTTAGGATTTTATTTAATATATACTGTGTATATATCCACCTGTTGTGTTTGCATGCAGTTCTGAGAGCGGCGACGCAGCGCGTATGTTTCATTTCATTTCATTTCATTTTTATTGAAATTCATAGATCCTTATTGGTACACGACCAGGATATCGAATATGTCTATAATTATCCTATAACACAACATATCAACATATTTGCAACATATAT
>Ga0123355_10002367_pt1 | contig 26652 bp, 24 predicted proteins | sample TergutEmb28metaG_3_FD_89872 | JGI IMG/M metagenome (GOLD analysis project Ga0123355, IMG submission 89872) | Embiratermes neotenicus P1 segment gut microbial communities from Petit-Saut dam, French Guiana - Emb289 P1 | ecosystem: Host-associated > Arthropoda: Insects > Digestive system > Gut ... | reverse complement strand
TGTGAGGACAGCAATCAGAAAGTTCGGCTTAGAGATCGTAGCGATTCTGCTGTTTCTGGTCTATATGATCCCCTTTTTCATCATCCTGATCAATGCGGCGAAGCCCACCTTGGACGTTATCACAAACCCCTTGTCCCTGCCGCAAAACTTCTTCCAGCTCTTTGAGAATGTGGGGATCGTATTGACCAGCACCACCGTGCGGTATATTCCCTCTTTTATCTCCTCTGTGATTATCACGGTGACCTCTGTGGGACTACTGGTGCTGATTACCTCTATGGCGGCATGGGTATTGGTGCGCACGAAGACAAAGACCTCCAGCTTCATTTTTATGATGTTTGTAGCGGCTATTATTATTCCGTTTCAAGTCGTCATGTTCCCCCTTATCTCCTGGTTTCGTATGATTGATACGGCGACAGGGCTGGCAACGTTCTTTGGCGTGAATCTTGGGCTGTTACGCAATTATCCCGGCATTATTTTCGCCTATATGGGGTTTGGGTCGTCTCTGTCCATCTTCCTGTATCACGGGTTTATTAAAGGCATCCCCCTGGAGTTGGAAGAGGCGGCGATTATTGACGGGTGCTCAAAACCGATTGTGTTTTTCCGGATTATTTTTCCCATCTTAAAGCCCATTACCGTGACAGTAATGATCCTAAACGGCATCTGGATTTGGAACGACTACCTGCTGCCCCTTATGCTGCTGGGGGCGGGCGGTCAGGTGCAGACAGTGCCTCTGGCTGTGGCCAACTATGTGGGCTCTTTCGTCCGGCAGTGGGATCTGATCCTCACTTCGGCCCTCATGGCCATGCTGCCGATTATCATTGTGTTTTTATTCTTGCAGAAGTACATTATCAAAGGTATGGTGGAGGGATCGGTAAAAGGATGAAACAGGCGTGGTGGAAAGAGGCCGTGGTGTACCACATATATCCCCGGAGTTTTTGCGATACCAACGGCGACGGCATGGGAGATCTGCAAGGCGTAATCTCCAAGTTGGACTATTTAAAATTACTGGGCATTGACGTGATTTGGCTCTCACCTATTTTCCCGTCCCCCAACTTTGACAACGGCTACGATATCAGCGATTACAGGGCCATCATGGAAGAATTCGGCACCATGGCGGATTTTGACCTGCTCCTCCAAGAGGCCCATCAGCGGGGGATCAAGATTCTGCTGGATTTCGTGGCAAATCACACGTCCCATCTGCACCCGTGGTTTCAGGAGAGCCGGAAATCCAAGGATAATCCCTACCGGGACTACTATATCTGGCGGGAGAAGCCGAATAACTGGGAATCCATCTTCGGCGGCCACGCATGGGGATACGATGAGGCGACAAGAGAATACTATCTGCACCTGTTCACCAGGGAGCAGCCGGATTTGAACTGGGAAAATCCCACCGTACGGGCCGAGATGCACGACATTATGCGCTGGTGGCTGGACAAGGGCGTAGACGGGTTCCGCTTAGACGCCATCAACTTCATATCCAAGCCCCCGGGACTGCCCGACGGCAAGCCCATCCCCGGCACAGACCTGGGGGACATCTGGGATCTGGCCCCCCACGGCCCGAAGATACACGACTACATGCAGGAGATGTATCAAGAGGCCCTATCTAAGTACGACGTCTTTACCGTAGGGGAGATGAGCCACACCACCGTGGAGGAGGCTCTACGCTACTGCGGCGCCTCCCGTGGGGAATTGAACATGATTTTCCACTTTGACCACATGATGATCGACTTCACAGACGGCGTCAAATGGGGGGACGGCAAGCTGGATTTTATCAAGCTGAAAGAAATCCTCTCCCGCTGGCAGGTGGGGCTCCACGGCAAGGGGTGGAACAGCCTCTACTGGAACAACCACGATCAACCCCGGATCGTCTCCCGCTTTGGGGATGATAGTACCTACCGGGTGGAATCGGCCAAGATGCTGGGGGCATGCCTCCACATGATGCAGGGGACGCCGTATATCTACCAGGGCGAAGAGCTGGGGATGACCAACATCGTTTTGGATCATATTGACGAGTTTAACGACGTGGAGATCAAAAATGCCTTCGCCGAATATACCCGGAATCGTGGTGTATCCGAAGAAGACATGCTCCGGTATATCAACAAGATGGGCCGGGACAACGCCAGAACCCCCATGCAGTGGAGTGCAGAAGAAAACGCGGGGTTTACCACCGGTAAACCCTGGCTGAAAGTAAATCCCAACTATAAGTCCATCAATGCGGCGGCAGAAGTGGCAGACCCCGACTCTATATTCCACTTTTACAGAGAATTGATCGCCCTGCGGAAACGTCTGCCCGTAGTCGTCTACGGAGACTATCAACTGCTCCTACCGGATGATCCGCAGATTTTTGCCTACATGAGGACGCTAGGGGAGGAGAGACTGCTTGTGATCTGTAATTTTTTCCAATCAGAGGCGGTGTTTTATTTCCCAGAAAATATATGCACAGCAAAGGCAGAGCTGTTGCTGGCCAACTATTCCGACTGCGGAATCGGCGAGGAGATTACCCTGCGGCCCTATGAGGTGCGGATTTATCTCTGTGCGGGGGAGTAGGCAGCGTTTTCCATGCGGAAAAATGAAAGGCCCAAAGCGAATTACTTCTCTCGAAGTGTCTGCTTTGGGCTTATTGCTTGTTCTTATGAAAGAAAGGCCCACTCATGGTCAGGCTCCATGCAGACCTCAAAATCAAGTCCGCAACCTTTGATATTGTAGCTTAGGAATGTATATTGCCCGATTCGCCCATCGTTACCTGGAATACCTGTCATATCCGAAAAATCGCCTATATCGGTGGGGGATAAGTCAGCTTTTTTCAGCCGGGCGTGTGCCGCATAATATTCCTCTTTATCTGCAAACCTGGGAAAATGGAAGGTCCCATCTCCCTGTACATAAGGGGTTTCTGACGGAAAACACCATATGTAACTGCCGTCTTCAAAGACGATTACATCAGTAATGCCTTCCTTCCAATCCTTAGCGAACTTGACCTTATCCCCAAGAACAATATGCGCAACATGTTTCAGCCAATTTGTTTGTTCCTTTGAAAGACTTAATGCGATATCCATAAAACGCTTCCTCCTTTTTTAGGTATGATATCACAACAAACAAGACAGCTATATGTCGTGTTCAAAATATAAATGCTGCTTATCACGCTCCAACCTCATACCTATCTTTCGTCACACTGATGCGATGCGTTTTGCCGTTACCGATTCATCACCCGCATGGCATTGAATACAGCAATCAGCGACACGCCGACATCGGCAAACACCGCTTCCCACAACCCGGACACACCGAAAGCAGCCAACAATAAGAAAACAAGTTTCACGCCGAGGGCAAGTACAATGTTTTGCCAGACGATGCGTTTTGTGAATCGGGCAACCTCTATGGCCTCGACCAGCTTTGCTGGTTCGTCCGTCATCAGCACCACATCGGCGGCTTCAATCGCCGCATCCGAGCCAAGGCCGCCCATCGCCACGCCCACATCAGCCATTGCGAGAACAGGTGCGTCATTGAGGCCGTCACCGACAAAGGCGAGTGTCTTTTTTTGGAGTTTTTGCTTGCTCAACTGCTCGACATGCTCCACCTTTTGTTGCGGGAGCAGTCCGGCGTGTACTTCGTCCAGTTTCAATTCACTTGCGATGGATTCAGCGATTTGCGGCGTATCGCCTGTGAGCATGACCGTTTTCCGAACGCCAAGCGCTTTGAGGGAATCGACAAGCCCAAAACTGTCTGGCTTGATTTTATCAGCAATCAAGATATACCCTGCATATATGCCGCCAATGGCAACGTATACTTTCGTACCGACGAGGGGCGATTCTGTATACGGTATACCCATCTTATCCATCAGCTTTCCGTTTCCGACAAGGACAGTTTTGTCGCTCCATTTTACGCTTACACCATGCCCTGGGATTTCCTCATATTGCCCCAAGCTATCTCGGTCAATTTCTTTGCCGTATTCCTTGATAATGGACACGGCGATGGGGTGACTTGAGAACAGTTCTGCGTGGGCGGCGGCCTGTAATAATTCATTTTCGCTAAAGCCGTTTTCCGCTTGCATGACGGTGACTTTGAACACACCCTCTGTCAACGTACCTGTCTTATCGAACACGACCAAATCTAAATTTGCAAGGGCTTCTAAGTAGTTGCCGCCTTTAATCAATATGCCTTTTCTCGATGCCCCGCCAATTCCACCGAAAAAGCCGAGGGGGATAGATACCACCAATGCACAAGGACAAGAGATCACAAGGAATACCAAGGCACGACTAATCCACTCCATCCATGCGCCGCCGAATAAAAGCGGAGGAATGACGGCAAGCAATGCAGCAAGCCCAACGACCACAGGGGTATAGTATCGGGCAAACTTTGTGATAAAGGTTTCCGTTGGTGCTTTTTTGTCCACGGCGTTCTCAACGAGGTCGAGAATCTTTGATACGGTTGACTGTCCAAATGTCTGTGTGGCACGGATTGTCAAAACACCGTTTTGATTGATACAGCCGGATAGCACGGTGTCAGAGATTGTGGCTTTGCGTGGTACAGATTCCCCGGTCAGCGCAGTCGTGTCTAACATGGCCGCACCGTCCAGCACAATGCCATCTAGAGGGATTTTTTCACCGGGCTTCACCACGAACACGTCACCGATTTGCACGGTTTCGGGGGCAACCTTGACTAACTCGCCGTCTTGTTGCAGATTGGCATAGTCGGGGCGAATGTCCATCAAGTCACCGATTCTCTGTTTGGACTTTGCGACCGCTAATTCTTGAAAGAACTCACCAATCTGATAGAATAACATGACAGCCACGGCCTCGGCAAACATACCGATTGCGATTGCGCCGACAGTAGCAATCCCCATCAAGAAATTTTCATCAAAAATCTGCCCCTTTGCAATGTTGCGAACCATCCGCAATAAGACTTCCCAGCCAAGCAGGAGATAGCTAGTCAAGAACAGGATGAGCAAAAAAGTGCCAACGCCTTGGATATCTAAAATATACTCAAAGAGTATGCCGATGAAGTATACAGCCGATCCTGCAATCAATAAGGCGACTTTTTTCCAATCAACTATGCGGGATGTGCCGACTTCCCGCTCTTTTACCATCGTTTCGACTGATGTACAGCAGTCGTGGCAGTTTGTTTTGTGTGACATACGAATACCTCCAATTGATGTATGATTGAGCAATCGTTCAACTGTTTGGGCAAAAAATTTACTCTTTACTGTGAGCGAATCCATTTTCGAGCATTTCACGCACATGGCAGTCCACAAGCGAATAATAGACGTTCTTGCCCTGCTTATCGAACTTGACGAGGTTTGTCAGACGCAAGGATTTGAGCTGATGCGACACGGCAGATTTTGTCTTGCCTAAGAGGGCGGCGAGGTCACACACGCACATCTCTTCCCTAGAAAGCGCCCACAGGATTTTCAAGCGGGTATTGTCTGCAAGCATCTTGTACAGATTAGCAAGGTCATAGAAATTTTGCTCTATCGGCATTGCAGATTGCACACGCGCCACGACTTCCTCGTGGATGATGTTGGCGTCACAAGTAGGCTTACGCTGTTTCATTGATCTCACCTCCGCAATATAGTTGAGCAATCATTCAACTATATTGTAAAGCAAGAAGCAATGTTTGTCAATATCTTTCGAAAAAAGACGATGCGTGTACAGAAAACACGCATCGCAAATGATAAATTCGATTTATCACGTTACCCAAATCGAGAGAACCCAGCAAATCCTGTTCTCCTTAGGCCGTAGCTCTCTTCCTTAATCATCCCACTCAAACTTGACGATGCGGCCATCGTCTACGTTGATATAAAACTCAATCAGCGGCATTCTTTCTCCCTGTGTTGAGAATAGCAGCTCCCAAACCCATTGCTCTCTTTCCCAGGACATACCAGAATCGGAACGGAAAGACGCATTAATACCTTGTGCCGCAATGTCGGCATAAGCAATCTCAATGGCACGTTCTAGTGAAATTGTCGGATTAGACGGTCTATTGCCTTGCCCGCTGACCGATGGACTTGTTGTCGGCTGTGGTGAAGGCTGCGGTGTTGGGCTCGGTTCTAGATTAAACGTCGAACCTACGCTTGTACCAGGAGGCATCGTCGGCTCCGTTATTGCAGGCTGATTGTGAGGGTCATTACCCTGCCGAGATGTGATAAAAGAATAGGATAGAGGCGTAGTTGCCACGATAGCAATCACGATTAGAATTGCCGCCGCTCCAATGAGTAGTTTTGCAGATTTTTTTTGGAAGCGATTGCCCACATTGCCTTGCGGCTTTGTCTCGGTTTTTTGTGCTGTATCTCCAATTAGAGGGTTCATGCAATACAGGCAAAATGCTATCTTCGCTGGCAAATCCTCTCCGCAATGGGGGCATTTTTTTGTTGCCCCCTCTATGATTGGTTCATTTTCTCGCCTTGGTACTTCAGGTTCTGTACCGCCAGTTGGCTGTTCCGAATTTTGGTGTTGCTTTTCCATTACAACATGTCCTCCTAACTATTATTTACTGTGACAAATAATAGTATAGCGCAACGAAACCCTGGTGTCCTATGCAGGCTGCTTAGTGTTTCAAATTAAATTTCTCTGGGTAGGTCGTACTTCAATTCTGCGATATTCTGATATCGTTTGTTTGGGTCAAGCTGTGTGCATTTTTCTATGATTTTTGCCAACCGTCCTTGATAAAATAGCTTTGATGGATATTCTCCTGTTAGCATGACGTTCATCAATATACCGAGCGCATAAATATCAACACGCCGATCAGATTGTGTAATCCCAAACTGCTCAGGTGCGGCATAACCTGTTGTTCCCAATGTCTGTGTATCTTGTGACCTGTGCGGCTTATATACTTTGGCGGCATTGTAGTCAATCAGTTTCACAATACCACTATTTTCAATCATTACATTTTCCGGCTTAATATCTCGATGGACAATTCCATTTTCATGCAATATACCCAGTGCATCACACAGGGAGGAGATAATCGTGATAACACCACTCTCTTTATACAAGCCGCTGTCTAACACATCGCTAATCGTAAGGCCTTCAATGTATTCTTCTAAAATTATCACCGTATCCTGATCGACAATGACTTCATACACCTTTGGGATATTGGGATGAGAGAGGGTGTGCAAAACCTGATAGATACTATCGGTGTCACGATAAACCCGCTTGATAACATCATGCCCATGTGTCTTGTGGCGAAGTTGCGAAACCTCCCCTGTGCTGCTGGAGCTGCATATGCGAACAAGGCTGTATTGTTCTTTTAGCGTGTTAAAAAACCAGTTGTTCACACACTACAACTCCTCGCTTTGTGTTATAAATCGGTGTGACCCCATATCCTAATTTAATGTTTTCTCGTTGTTTTCGTACAAACTTTCATTGATTGTAATAACGCTCTGTCTCTTTTCAAACCCAAACAAGATAATACTATCCCGCTTATTTTTTGGATAAAGCGGAGCAAAACCTACGCATTTCAACAGTTGGTTTGTTTCCGCCGAATCAAGCTCCATTCCCAGACATAAACAAAGAAGTTTATCCCTAGAGGGCATACGCTTTCCGGAAAAAATCTGATAGGCATATATCTCGTTTATCTCAGCACGTTTCATTACCTTCGCTTTAACTAGACCCTTTTCTGAGCAAAGGCGATTGATGTGTTCTGACAACTCGCCTTCAACCAAAAAACGATTGTTATGCTCCATATAACTGTCGATGCTATCGGCGTTGGACAACGCACGCATTAATTCAGCAGTTGGTTTGTCGGACAAAAAATCACCTCAATAACACGTGGAAATTTTACTGCCTGCTACTATAAATGCTGCCGCCCACGCCGACGGCGTAAGTTCTGTGCAGAAAAGAAATCTACCCCAACAGTCTAACACAGATAATCTCTGTATTCAAGCTGTAGGGTAGATTTTTGCCCTGCACGGCCAACTGCTTATTTGGATAAACAGGTCGCTTTATACCCATCTTTCGTCACACTGATGCGATACGTTTTGCCGTGGTAGACCATGGAGAAGCGGATCGCATCAATTTCGTCCGGCAGGCGGGGGTTGAGGGTGAATCCGTCCCGGGAAAAGCGGAGATCGCAGAAGCCGTAGAGGATATTCATCAACGTACCGCCCATAGCGGCCAGGTGCAGGCCGTCTTTTGTGTTCTTGTGGAGGTTGTCCAGGTCACAGCGGGCGTTTTTGACGAAGTAGTCATAGGACTTGGCCGTGTCACCGATCCGGTTATAGACCACGGAAAAGGCGGAATAGGATAGGGAGGAGTCGTGAGTGGTGATTTCGTCGTAATAGCACACGGTATTCTCTGCAATATCCGAGGATACGGCGTCGGGGAAGAGCATAAGGGCCAGCACGGCGTCCGCCTGTTTTGATACTTGATAGCGGTAGATTGTGATAGGGTGGTAGTGGAGGAGCAGAGGGTGTTTCTCCTCGTGCCAGAAAGGCCAAGGGGCCTTGTTGAGAAAATCCCGGTCCTGGGCGATGATCTGGCGGTCCTCGTCAAAGGGCAGCGCCATGTGGTCGGCGCACCAGCCCAATTGATCCAGCTCCGCTTGGGTCAGTGCGAGATGGGCGGATATTTCGTCCCATTCAGCCGGATTTTCCGCCTGTAATACCTGTGCCAGGTGATTTGTCCAGCGGAAATGATACGCCGCCATGAGATTGGTGTAATAGTTATCGTTGACCAGCACCGTGTACTCGTCCGGGCCGGTGACTTTGTCGATGTGGAATTGTCCATCCCGCACATGGCCCACGGCGGCCAGGAACCGGGCGGTTTCCAAGAGGACGGCGAAGCCGCCCTGGAAGAAGATACTGGAATCTCTCGTACTCTCGTAATAGCGGATAAAGGCGAAGGCGATATCTGAATTGATGTGGTGTTGTGCAGGCCCCGCCTCGAAAAAAGCAGAGGATTCGGTGCCGGAGATGGTACGCCAGGGATAGAGTGCGCCGGTATCATAGCCGAAGTGATTGCCGTTTTGCCGGGCCTGTTCTAAGGTGTTGATCCGATAGCGCAGAATCTCCCGGGCCAGATGGGGGGCGAAGTGCAAAAACGTCGGAAAGATATACATTTCGCAATCCCAGAAATAGTGGCCCTCGTATCCGCTGCCGGAGAGGCCTTTGGCGGAGATACTGCTCTGGCCGTCTGTGCCGAGAGATTGTAAGAGCGCAAAGGTGCCGAAATTGACGCTCTCCTCAATATTTTCCCGGGAATCGATCTCAATTTTGGCTATCTGCCAGAATGTGTCCAAAAACTCCCGCTGGAGACGCAGATGCTCCTGGAAAGGGAGGTCAAAGCCCGTAATTGCCCGGTTGCCCAGGGTATAGGCGAAGGTTTTTGTGAAGCTGGTATCGGTGAGTTGGGTTTTTAGGATAATCTTATCGTCGAGAAGTTCCCGCTCGGTCTCTTCGCTAAGCTGCCAAAAAAAGCTGGCTGTTTTGCCGGAGTTGGGCGCATGGAAGTGTACGGCGTCAAATTTTGAGTGAGAATCGCTCTGCTCAATCCGCTCTACGTGTAATTTCAATATGTCGTGGTGCATCCGGGGGTCGTCTTTGTCCACGGTGCGGGTGGGATAGTAGTTGAGGTGTGTGGTCAGCTCAATGGGGGCGTCATGGTTGAGCCGCTCAAATTCGTAATGCATAGTAAAGATGCTCTTATGGGCAAAGGAGGCCAGCCGTGTGATCTTGATCCGGGTTTTTCGCCCCCTGGGAGAGACAAAGAGAAACTCCCGCACCACAACGCCCTGTTCCATGTCCAGATATCGGGTATGGTTTGTGATCTCCCCGGTGTGGAGAGAGACGGATTCGCCGCCGATGGAGATCAGCGTGGTTTGGCCGTCAATGACGGAGATCATGGTTTCGCCTGTAGTGGGGAATCCAAAATGTTTTTCAGGGTATGAGATGGTGCGGGTCTCATAAAAACCGTTGATATAGCTCTCCCGGTTGGTGGAGAAGTGATCGTAATAGGCGTCCTCCAAACAGCCCCGAATGCCGATGAAACCGTTGCCGGAGTAGAGCAAGGCCTCGGCCCGCTCTAGCATTTCGGGGGTTAGATCGTTTATGTATATGCGCATGGATTGTCCTCCTGGAGATGTTTATAAATAATCATTAGCACACTCAAAAAACAGATATTTTTATCGATGCAATGCGAATATATATTATTTGAGCTTGCTCAAATTGATGTTGCACTATGCTGTATTTGTATCATTGGTGTCAGGATGGTCTCATTATAGCCGACCCGGTTTTATTTATCAAGTTGTAAAAGAATATTGGAGTGTCCAAAGGCATTGCATGTGTTCTTGCTCTCCCTCGCCAAAGGCGGGGGAGAGCAAATTTAAGTCAAAAAGGGCGATGCATGACCCCATGCATCGCCCCCATTGACTTCTATGGATCACAAAACGCCTATCGCAGCACACGGCCGCTGCCGTCACCGCCCATGAGTTTCTCCACGTCTGAGACATCTACCCGGTTAAAGTCCCCGCCGATGGAGTGTTTTAAGCAACTGGCCGCCACGGCGAACTCCAGGGCCTCCTGGTGTCCCTCGTAATGGGTCAGTCCGTAGATGAGCCCGGCGGCAAAGGAGTCACCGCCGCCGACCCGGTCTATGATGTCATTGATTTCGTAGTATCTGCTCTCTATAAATGCCGTCCTGTCGTTGAGGCAGGCTACCCAACCGTTGGAGTCGGCGCTCTTGCTCTCCCGCAGGGTGATGGCGATGAGTTTCATGTTCGGATAGGTGGCCAAGACCTGGTCGGACAGGGCTTTGTACTTGGCCCGATCCAATTCGCCGTGTTCTACAGCCACGTCGGCGGTGATGCCAAGACACTTCTGCACATCTTCTTCATTGGCGATGGCCACGTCTACGAATTTGACCAGCTCGGTCATCACCTCCGGGGCGCTCTTGCCGTATTTCCAGAGGTTCTTGCGGAAATTGAGATCACAGGATACGGTAATCCCACGGGACTTGGCCGCCTGGACGCCCTCCAGGGACAGCGCCATAGCCGTCTCGCTGATAGCGGGGGTGATCCCCGTAATGTGAAACCAACCGGCGCCCTCCAGTGCTGTGTCCCAGTTAATATCCCCGGGCTTGGCCACGGCGATGGCGGCCCCCGCCCGGTCGTAGACCACCTTGCTGGGTAACTGATTGGCACCGCCCTCCAGATAATAGATTCCCATCCGGCCCGGGCCGCGGAGGATTTGGCGGGTGTCCACATTGAAGCGGCGGAGCTCGCTCACACAGGCATCTGCGATGGGGTTGTCCGGCAAAACGGTCAAAAAGGCCGCATCACAGCCGTAGTTTGCAAGGGAGACCGATACGTTGGCCTCGCCGCCGCCGAAAGTGGCTTCCAGCACGGGAGTCTGAAAAAATCGCTCCACACCCGGCGTCTTCAGCCGGAGCATGATCTCACCAAAGGTTACATATTTCATTTGCTTCGCTCCTGTTCTTATTCTATTTTTCCCGCCAAAGGCGGGGAAAAGCAAAGAAAAATAGCTCTATTTTTCAGCCACAGTCTTCGCCGCATGGGCTGCGAGGGCCGTGATTTTCTCAAAGTTGCCGCCGGAGATATCCGCCTTTGCACAGAGCCAACTTCCGCCCACGGCGTGGATGAAGGGGGCGGATACATACTCTGCCAGGTTCTTATCCGAGATGCCGCCTGTGGGGACGAATTTTACGCCGCCGAACGGCCCGGCCAAAGCTTTCATGGCAGAGAGACCGCCGTAGACGTCAGCGGGGAAGAATTTTAGGACGTTGACGCCCAGTTCCAGGGCCATAGTGATCTCTGTGGGGGTGACGCATCCGGGGGTGACGGAGATATTGTTGGCGATGCACCACTCCACAACGGCAGGGTTGAAGCCGGGCGAGACAATAAAGCGTGCGCCGGCGTCCACCGCTTGTTTACACTGCTCCAGCGTAATGACTGTCCCAGCGCCGACGAGAACCTCCGGACACTGCTCCGCCACCTGGCGGATGGAGCCGAGCCCCGCCGCTGTCCGCAGGGTGATTTCCATTACATCCACGCCCCCCGCCAGGAGCGCTTTTGCCGTGGGGACTGCGTCCTCTACCTTGTCCAATACAACCACCGGCACAATGCCGCAGGTTCCGATCCGCTTCAACACATCCATTGTCGATCCCTCTCTTTTCTAATGCAATTTTTTCTCATAGAATATAGTACAACGATCTAACTGTAATTGCAATACTTAGTTCTGGATTTTGAGCGATTTCCTCTCTCCCGCCTTTGGCGGGGGAGAGGAAGAAGGCGTTCAATGCCTTTGGACACGCCCTGCCATAGGCCGGATTGACTTATTAGAAAAATTCGGGCATAATATATCTATTAACATGACATGAAAGAGAGGTGTTTGATATGAAAATAAAGCCATCGGCCGCCATTCGGAACAACTACAACGAGATTTCTCAATACTGCAAGGAAACAGGCCAGCCGGTTTACCTCACCAAAAACGGCGAGGGGGATTTGGTGGTCATGGATATTCACGCCTTTGAAGCGCAGCGAAATAGGTTAGAGATTGAGGCCAAACTTCTGCAAGCCCAATATGAGCGCAAAATGGGTACAGCCCAATACCACACGGTTGACGAATGTATGGACAGATTGAAGGCAACCATTGAAACGGCGGAAAAGCGGCATGGAAAATAAGAAATATTCTGTATATATACGGGATACTTGTCTTGATTCGCTGGACGCCCACGTAGCCTTTCTCGCAAATGTTAGCGTGGAAGCGTCAAAAAACTTGGTCCATGCGTTTTGGGAAACGGCAAAGGATTTGAGTACGTTCCCAGAGCGAAATATCTGTTTGCGGTTTGCCATAAAACCTGGTGCAGTGTTTCGCCGTGCCAATCTTGGCAACTATCATGCGGTTTTGTATGAAATTGAAGATGATGTGGTATACATTGAGGCAGTTCTTGACCTGCGCCAGAATCTTGGTCTCAGCTTATTCTAAGGACAGAAAGAAGGCGGCAGTATGAAAAAAAATGGTATTTTAATGGCGATCTCTTCTCTGCCATCCAGCTATGGAATCGGGGACTTGGGCCCAGGTGCGTATTCCTTTGTGGATTACCTAGCCGAAACGGGTGTAAACATCTGGCAGATTTTGCCCTTTAATCGGCTGGGGTATGGCAACAGCCCCTATCAGACCGCATCCAGTATCGCCGGGGATGAGATTTATATCAGCATTGACAACCTGGTGGAAGACGGATATCTGGCCCTCCGTGAGATCGCTCACTTTGACGAAGAGGCCACCCGTGTGGACTATGACGCAGTGCGGCGGTTTAAGGCAACATATCTCCGGAGAGCATTTGCACACTTTCAAGAGGAGTTTCCACGGTATGAGCGGGCATATACGGCGTTCATGGCCGAAAATCTCTGGGTGTATAATTACAGCGTATTTTTGGCCCTGAAAGATGCAAACGGCCTCATCTGCTGGACAGATTGGATTCCGGAACACCGGGATTGGATCAAAACCCGCAATTTAGACCTGGCTCCCTATGAAAACGACATGGCCTACTATCAATTTTTACAATTTATTTTCTTCGGCCAGTGGGATCGGCTGAAATACTACGCCAACGAGAGCGGGATTGAGATCATGGGTGACCTCCCCTACTACGTGGGGATCGACTCCTTGGATGTCTGGGAGAATCAGCAGTGCTTTTTGCTGGATCAGGATGGGACGCCCACCTATGTGGCGGGGGTGCCGCCGGATTATTTCAACGAGGACGGCCAGCGGTGGGGGAACCCCATCTACAACTGGGAGGTTCTCCAAGCAGACGGATTTCGCTTCTGGATTGAGCGCCTGCGGCTCAATATGAACGTGTTCGACTCCATCCGGTTAGATCACTTCCGGGCCTTTGATACCTATTGGAAGATTGCGGCGGAAGAGGAGACGGCAGTCGTGGGCCAATGGATTGAAGCGCCGGGATACGCATTTTTTGACGCCTTGTTCCAAGCCCTGCCGGATATCAAGATCGTGGTGGAAGACCTGGGTGATCTGCGGCCGGAGGTTCTGGCCCTGCGGGATCACTACGGGTTTACAGGCATGGAGATTATGCAGTTTGCTTTCGGCAAGAAACGGCTCCCCCATCCGAAAAAAGCGATTGGCGAAAATACCATTGCCTATACCGGCACCCATGACAACCAGACGACCTTGGGCTGGTTTTTGGATATCGAAGAAGCGGATCAGAAGAGAGTCAAGAATTATATGAAGCGGCACGGCTACAAGGGGGGCATCTCCGAACAGATGATCCAATGTATCTTAGACAGCGGAGCCAATATTGCCATCGTCCCCGTCTGGGACATCTTAGAGCTGGATGACAGTGCACGGATGAATACGCCCAGTACGATCGGCCCGCCCAACTGGGAGTGGAAACTGGCCGACTACGATCTGCTGGAGGAAAAACTGGAATCCTACGCCAAATGGCTGGTAAAATATGAAAAAACATAATAAAACCCAGGAGGGGTAAATTAGAATGAGCAATTTTCAAGACACGATCACACAGTATTTACACATGCGAGGCATAGATATCCAACAGGCAACGCTAAATGAGCGATATGAGGCCGTATCCCATGCCGCTATGCAGACGTTGCCCACTGATTGGATGGGACACCCTCAATCTCACGGGCGGCGTGTGGGCTATTTCTCCGCCGAGTTCTTGATCGGTCGGGTGATCCACGCCAATCTCTATAATCTGGGCCTGTTGGAAGAGGCGGAGGCATTTTTGCAGAAATCCGGCCATTCTGTTACCGATTTTGAAGAGATCGACGATGCGGCTTTCGGCAACGGCGGACTGGGCCGGTTGGCGGCCTGTTTCTTAGATTCGGCGGCGACCCAAGACATCCCCCTGGACGGCTACGGGATTCGGTATCAATACGGCCTATTCAAGCAGGGCTTTCAAGACGGATTCCAGACAGAGACCGTGGACGACTGGGAGCGTTTCGGTGATCCCTGGAGCGTCCGGCGGGAGGAATATGCCGTAACAGTGGACTTTAAGGGCCAATCTGTCAGGGCGGTACCCTATGATATGCCCGTCATCGGATACGGCGGGCAGATGGTCAATACCCTCCGCCTGTGGAAAGCGGAGCCGATCTGCGGTTTCGATTTTGCCAAATTCAATGACGGAGAATATGACGCCGCCGTGGAGGAGCGCACCCGCGCCGATGAGATCTGCGCTGTGCTCTATCCCAACGACAACACCCGTGCGGGGAAAATCCTCCGGCTCAAGCAGGAGTATTTCTTCTCCAGTGCGTCCCTCCAGAGTATTGTCAACCGTTTTGCGGCGGAGTATGGGACGGACTTTGCCAGTTTCCCGGAGCGGAACCGTATCCAGTTGAACGATACCCATCCTGCAGTTTCCATCCCGGAGCTGTTGCGGATTCTCATGGGGGAGTACGCCTTAGATTTCGAGACAGGGTTTGATATCGTCCGGCGGACCTTTGCCTTTACCAATCACACGGTGATGAAAGAGGCCCTGGAGCAGTGGGACGTAGAGCTATTCTGCGATGTGCTGCCGGAGGTCTATCCGTACATTGTAATGATCCAGAATAGCCTGGATCGGGAGTTGATCGCCTGTGGCCGGACGGGGGAGCGTGCGGCGGACTATCAACTTATCAAAGACGGCAGGATACAGATGGCCCAGCTTGCGGTCTACGGCTCTCGCTCCACCAACGGGGTGTCGGAGATTCACACGTCTCTGCTCAAATCAGACCTGTTCCGGGCGTGGCATGAATTATACCCGGATCGGATCAACAACAAGACCAACGGTATCTCCCAGCGGCGGTGGATGGGGCTCATTAACCCGGAGCTATCGGCCTTTATTACCCAGCGAATTGGCGACGAGTGGCTTACGGATTTGGATAACCTGGCCCGGCTCATCCCCTTTGCCGACGAGGAGGCCGCCCTCCGGGCCTTTGCAGACATCAAACGGGAGAAAAAGCGCCAACTGGCGGAATACGTGGCGAAACATGAGAAGTTTGACTTGAACACAGACTTCATGTTCTCCAGCCTGTGTAAGCGGATTCACGAGTACAAACGGCAGTTGATGGACGCCTTCTCCCTGCTGGATCTCTATTTCGGGATCAAAGACGGGACGGCCACCATTGCGCCGTCGGCCTTTCTCTACGGCGGAAAATCTGCGCCGGGCTATGATCGGGCGAAGGGGATTATCAAGTATATCAACGAGATCGCCGCACTGATTAACAACGACCCGGATACGAGGGACTTGATGCAAGTGCTCTTTGTCAAAAACTACAACGTCAGCTATGCGGAACAAATTATGCCCGCCACGGATGTCTCCGTGCAGATATCCGCCGTGGGGACGGAGGCCAGCGGGACGGGGAACATGAAGATGTCCCTCAACGGGGCCGTCACCTTGGGGACCCGGGACGGGGCTAATATCGAGATCGTAGAGCGGGCCGGGGAGGAGAACAACTACATGTTCGGCCCCACCATTGAGGCGCAGCGTAGGATTGCAGAGACCTACTGCTCCAGAACGATCTATGAATCAAATCCTCGGATCAAGCGGATTGTAGACACCCTCATAGACGGCACATTTGACGACGGCGGCAGCGGGATTTTCCGGGAAATCCACACCTCCCTCCTGGACGGCGCCAGTTGGCACAAGCCGGATCACTACTACGTGCTCTCAGATTTGGAGCAATATCTGGACGCCAAGCGCAGAGTAAATTGGGACTACCAGGATACCCTGGCATTTGCCCGGAAGGGCCTGCTGAATATTGCAAATTGCGGATTTTTCTCCAGTGATAATACGATTAGGTCGTATGCCAAGGATATTTGGGGGATGTAGCCAGCCAGATGAAAGAGAACCGCCGCTCCCGGCCTGTCGAGACCGCTTATATAATAACGATGCAACCAAATCCGATACCGGTACGGGAGCGGGGAACTGCTACTCCTTGCGGTGCGATGTTTGTGTTACACGCCGCCATCTTCTAGGCTGAGCATGTTCCCTTCGGGATCGCTGAAAATGGCCATATGAAACGTCTCATCCCCCTCCCCCATCACGACTCGGTCGATGAACGCCACACCCGCTTTTAGCCAATTGTGATAGACGTCTTCAAAATCTGTCGTATGAAAAACGGCTGACAGCGTATCTGAAGACCCTGTGTTGAGGGGAAGGGTATATCCTGCAATCCGCTCACTGGCGTCTTTCGCTGAATACATGGCGAAAAAAGGTTCGCCATCTTTGCGATTTGCAAAATTAGCGTATGGGCCATTTCGATCACCATAGATTGGTACGAGCCCTAATTTTTCGGTGTAAAAATCGAAACACCTTCCGAAGTCATTTCGTACCTGTACGCAAGCTGTTACGTTGCTAATTTTCATTGTTTGGTTCTCCTATTCTTTTTGAATGTAAAACAAGTATACCGCAGATAATATGACAGCGGTATGTCATATTATAAACTATTTTTACTTGACATCACCTGATCTGCTTGTTATACTAGATATATAACAAGCGCATTCGAAAGGAGGGACACTCCTTGATTATTGAGATCAACACCCAGAGCCCCACGCCCATCTATACCCAACTGCGGGATCAGATCGTGCTGGGGATCGCCGGAGGGCGGCTGTCGCCGGGGGAGGATTTGCCGTCGGTGCGGCGGTTGGCCGCCGATTTGGGGATCAATTTTCACACGGTCAACAAGTCCTACGCCATGCTCTCCGATGAGGGCTATATCCAGATGGATCGCCGCCGGGGGGCCGTAGTGGCGGGGGAGATGGCCAGGGGAGAGGTGTTTGAAGCCGATCTTTTGGAGGAGTTGACGCTCTCCGCTGCCGAGGCCATCTGCCACGGGATCAGCGAAAGTGAATTTGCCGCCCTCTGCGGGCGGGCGTATCAAAATGCAAAAAATGGAGGGGAATCAAATGACTGATCAAAACACCGGATTATTCGTAATCAATGCATTCGTCCTGGCCCTGTGCGGCGGCCTGTATGTGGTTCTGCCGTATCTCACCCGGAAATCTCTGCTCTTTGGCGTAAAAGTTCCGCCGGAGGCGTATTATGATCCGGCGGCCCAAGCGTTGCGGAAGAGCTATGTGCGTACCTGTCTGCTGGGTACTCTCGTCCTGCTGCTCATCTGCGTGGCGCAGTTTATGCTGTGGCGGGAGTGGAGCATGGCGGCGGCCATGTATCTGCCGCTCCTGGTGATTCCGCTCTATTTTATAGCCTTCGTCCCCAATTGGAAGCGGGCCGTCCACTTAAAGGCAGAGCGGGGCTGGCAGATACCCAGCGTGATATTTGCAGAGACCAGCTCCTCTCACACCCGGGGCAAGCTGTCTAACGTACCCTGGGGATGGTATATTGCGGGGCTGGTACTCGTCTTGGCGACCTTTGCCGTTGCCGTTATACAATATCCCCATCTCCCCGATATGATCGCAGCCCATATGGATGGGAGTATGCAGCCCACCAGAATGGTTCCCAAAACATGGGGGAGTGTCTTGATGCTGCCGCTGATGAATGCGGGACTGCTGGTTGTCCTTATGCTGCCCGTGGGGATTATGATTGAGCGGGCCAAGCTGCAGATCGACGCAAGCGCTCCACGGAAATCATTCGCCCAGCACCGGGCATACCGCAGACGTATGGGCAATGCAATGGGATTTCTGACCCTCTCAATGGTTCTGCTCTTGGCGCTGGTGGGACTTCCCATCCTATTCCCGGTATCCCCGGCTCTGGGCGGTGTGATCTTCTGGATTGGTATGGGGGTGTTTTCTATCTCTATGGTCGCCCTAATCGCTGTGGTTCTAAAAACAGGGCAGGGGGGCTGTAAGGTCAAAGTGGATGTTGACGAGAGCGCTGCGGAGGACGAATCAATATCAGCGGAAAAATCCAAGGCCTACGGACGTGGGGACGATAAATATTGGATCATTGGCACGTTCTACTACAACCCGGATGACCCGGCTTACATCGTCGAAGATCGATTCGGCACCAACATCGGCTTCAACTACGCCAAACGCCTCGTACAGCTCGGCACAGTGCTCTTGGCACTGGGTCTTGTGGCGACATATGTATGGATAACGGTGCAATTGCTGTGATTTGAGTAAGCTTAAATTTGAAAAATAAGAAATAATATGCGTTTTTTGAGTGAGCTCGATAGTTTTTGGCGGAAAACAAGGAGAATAGGGGCATGGTAAGGCATATTGTCACTTGATTAACCCATTCCCCTCCAGCAATCGGGATATAGAAGACCAGAATCCGTCAGGGGTGTGTTACCTGGATGGGTTCTGGTTTTTAAATTGTATAAGCAGGTGAAGTGTGTTATTATGGAAGTAGAGAGAGTGTGAATATCAACGTACATCAATGAAAAACAATAAAATTAAGCAAGCTCAAAATTAAAAAACAAGAAATAAATCGAATTTTCTGAGCAAGCTCAATTATTTTTTATCGAACAAAAGAGATATATTACATTGAAAGACACCGCATATCTCATCATCCACGGATTTGCCGGATATTTAGACGACATTGACTATCTGGCCGAATATCTGCGCAAAAAAGGGCTTGATGTCCATACGACGATATTGCCCGGACACAGTGATACCAAGAAGGCGCTGCGGCAATCGACCCATATGTGCTGGATCAACCATGTGCGAGATACGGTCAACACGCTCAAAGCTGAGTACCATCAGATCGTATATATCGGCTTTTCCATGGGCGGGCTGATTGGTGTGCAGTGTGCGGATATCCCGGAGATACAGAAATTTGTCTTCCTCAATACGCCCATCTATTTTTGGAATATCAAAATCATAGCCAAAGATATTGTCAGCGGCATCCGAACCAGGCAGTTTGATCGGTGGAACCACTATAAAAAAGGCGTATTGCGTGTCCCGATCAAGTCCAGCATAGAATTTTTGAAAATCCTGTCAAAATCTAAGAAACAGATCGGCAATATCACAAAACCCACACTGGTGATCCAATGCAAGGAAGACGAGAGCGTGCGGTATAAAAGCGCACAGTATATAAAGGATCAAATCCCGGATCGGGTGATTTTGCGCTACTATCCCGGCGGGTGTCATCAGATACTTGAGATACCCGATGCGCTCCGGGAGGAAATCTGCGGGGACGTGTATGGGTTTTTGATAGAATAGTACAGGGAGGGGCAGAGATATGGAAGACCTTATGAATCAGACGGCTCTGGCCTATTTGAGCCAAAATCCGCTGCTGCACATGGACATGGTTGCGCCGATCCAGCGGGGTACGGCGGAGATTCTCTACGCCGCAGAGGATGGGGTATGTCTGCGGGAGACGAAAAGCGGTGCGTATATGGCGTCTGCCGCATCAGAGGAAGCGGGAACTCGGCTACTGGAACTGCTCCCCCGGGAGGGACTATTTTCCTTTCATCAGGCCCACATGGTGGATAAGTTTAACATGAAAGCCAGATACACTACGCTGATAGAAAACTTCCAAGCTGTGTACCTCTTAAAAGAACCCTTGCCCATTATCGGCGAGCTGGAAATCAAACCTCTTGACATGGGCCAGCTTGAACTGGTATTGGAACAATATGATATAGACGTGGGGGCGGACTATCTGCGAGGGCGGATTGCAGAGGGTACGTTCTTTGGCGGCTATGCAGATGGAGCCCTCGTTGGATTTGCCGGTATCCACGCAGAGGGGAGCATTGGGCTGCTAAAGGTATTTGACCAGTACCGCAACCGAGGGTATGGAACGGCGCTGAACAGTTTTATGGTGAATCATCAACTGGCCTGCGGAATTGTACCGTTTGAGCAAATTGGTGTAGAAAACAAAGCGTCTCTGGCAGTTGCCGAGAAGATGGGGTTTTCAATCTCAACAGAGCGGGTGTATTGGTTGTTTTAATAAAATTTGAGCTTGCTTAAATTAAAAAAATAAGAAATAAAATGGATTTTTTGAGTAAATTCAATCTATTTATGGGAATAAAAACGAAAAACAGGGGGCAATCACCACAATTGCACCCTGTTTTCTGAAATTTGATTATTTTGAAAAAACTCTAACCTATCCCTGCCAGAGCATGGCCTGGGAGACCTTCAAAAGGCCCGCCACGTTGGCCCCCACCACGAAGTTGCCGGGGACGCCGCAGGTTTTAGATGCGTCGTTGACTGTGTGGAAGATATTGACCATGATGGCCTGTAGTTTCTCGTCCACTTCCTCAAAGCTCCAGCCCAGGCGCAGGGAGTTCTGGCTCATCTCCAGGCCGCTGACGGCGACGCCGCCGGCGTTGGCCGCCTTGCCGGGGATGTAGAGGACATTCCCCTCTAAGAAAACCTCAACGCCCTCCGGGGTGGTGGACATATTGGAACCCTCCGCCACAGCGATGACGCCGTTTTGTACCAGCGCACGGGCGGAATCTCCGTCGATCTCGTTCTGGGTGGCGCAGGGGAGGGCGATATCACAGGGGATGGACCAGACGCCGCTGCTGCCCTCGTGATACTGGGCGGTGGGAACCCGTTTTGCGTACTCTGTGAGCCGTCCACGCTCCACCTCTTTGATCTGCTGGAGCACTGCCAGATCAATGCCGTTTTCGTCGTAGATATACCCCGCAGAGTCGGATGCCGTCACGACTTTGGCACCCAGTTGGGCGGCTTTATCAATGGCATAGATGGCTACGTTGCCGGAGCCGGATACAGTGACGGTCTTGCCCTTGAGATCCTCGTTTTTCAATGTCCGGAACATCTCCGCAACGATGTAAACCAGGCCGTAGCCCGTGGCCTCTTTCCGGCCCAGGGAGCCGGAGTTATCCGGGTGTTTGCCCGTGAATACGCCGGTGAACTCGTTTTGCATCCGCTTGTATTGGCCGAACATGTACCCCACCTCCCGGCGGCCCACGCCGATATCCCCGGCAGGGACGTCGGTGAACTGGCCGATATGGCGGGTGAGCTCGGTCATATAGCTCTGGCAGAACCGCTTAATTTCGCCCTCGCTCTTGCCTTTGGGATCGAAATCTGCGCCGCCTTTGCCGCCGCCCATGGGCAGGCCGGTGAGGGCGTTTTTAAAGGTCTGCTCAAAGCCCAAAAATTTGACCACAGACGGAGTCACGCTGGGGTGGAAGCGCAGTCCCCCCTTATAGGGCCCCAGGGCGCTGTTGTGCTGGACACGAAAGCCCCGGTTGACCTGCATATTGCCCTGATCGTCCGTCCAGGGGACTTGGAACTGGATCAGCCGCTCCGGCTCCACCAGCCGCTCGATAATGGCGTTTTGGATGAATTCCGGATGCTGGTCGATGATGGGCTCAATGCTGTGGAGCACCTCCTGCACCGCCTGGAGGAATTCAGATTCCCCTGCATTGCGCTGCTCCACGGCCTCGTAAACCCGGGCCAGATAAGCGTTTTTTAACTGTTGCATTGGTACGCCTCCTCAAAGGTATAGTCTTTACTATCGTACAGTATACTCCATGATTTGCAATTTCGCAATAGAAAAATTGCAGAATTGTTACGGAGGAAATGATAGACTACGGATCAGCCATGTGGTATAGTTTGTAGTAGGATTCTTTTGTGCGTCCCGGCGCTTTGTTTTACAGGGTTGCCCAAAATGTGGACTAAGGTATAGTTATATGAAAGAATTGCCAATCAGAAAAAATATTCGCCTAAAGGAGTATGATTATTCCCGTGCCGGGGCGTATTTTGTGACCATATGTATAAAAGACGGGCATGAGATGTTGGGTGAGATTGTAGGGGCGACCGTCCCCGGTCGCCCGCATGTACAGCTGTCTGAAATAGGCAAGGTTCTGGATTCAGCTATTGTTTATTACCACAAAAACAGCAATATTCAAATCCCAAACTATGTAATCATGCCAAATCACATACATATGATTGTTATACTTTTGGCAGAGGCGGGCGACCGAGGACGGTCGCCCCTACAACACATTGTGAGAAATCTAAAGTCGTATATTACAAAGCAAATCGGCTATTCCATCTGGCAAAAATCATTCCACGACCATATCATACGAGATGAAGAAGAATACCAGCGCATATGGCAATACATCGACGAAAATCCCATACGTTGGGAAGATGACAAGTACTTCGCAAAATAAGCACTCGTGACAGCAAGCCCCACCCTCGCCTTATAGCGTGATGGGTGAGATTTTGAACAGAACAATCAAGAGAAGACGACAAAAAAAGTGGCCGTTTCCGGTAGGAAACGGCCATTCTCTCAATCATATGCGATTACTGCACCATGCTGGCGATTTCACTGGCGAAGTTGGATTCTTGTTTCTCAATCCCCTCGCCCTTTTCAAAGCGGACATAGCCTTTGATGACAATGGTTCCGCCCAGCTCTTTGGCCAGGTTGGCCACGTGCTTTTCCACGGTGACCTTGTCGCCTTTGACGAAGGGCTGGTTCATCAGGCAGACTTCCTCGAAGAACTTGTTCATCCGGCCTTTGACCATGCTCTCGGCGATCTTCTGGGCTTTGTCGTCGGGCAGGTTTTTGGCCTTGTTCTCCTCTATCGCCTTGGCCAACTGGATTTTCTCCTCCTCTGCGACCACAGCGGCGTCCACGGAGGAGCTGTCCAGATACATGGGGCGCATAGCGGCGATCTGCATGGCCAGGTCTTTGCCCAGTTGGATCACGGCCTCGTTGGTCTCCAGTCCGGCGGAGACTTCCATGTTCACCAGGACACCGATCCGGCCGCCCATGTGGACGTAGGGGATGGTGAGTCCGGAATCGTAGCGGACGAAACGGCGGACTTGGATATTTTCGCCGATGACCAGGATCTTCTCCTGCTGCATCTCGGTGACGGTCATATCACTGCCGGGGTAGGGGAGCGCCATAAGCGCTTCCAGATCGGCGGGATTTTTCTCGGCGATCAGATTCGCCACATCGGCGGCAAAGGTCTGGAAGATCTCATTTTGCGCCACGAAATCCGTCTCTGCGTTGACTTCCACCACGGCGGCGGTATCGCCCACGGTGACGGCGGCGACAATGCCTTCGGCGGCCACACGGCCGGCCTTCTTCTGGGCGGCGGCCAGGCCTTTTTCCCGCAGAAACGCCACGGCCTTGTCCATATCGCCATCGGATTCAGTTAACGCTTTTTTGCAATCCATCATGCCAACGCCGGTCATTTCCCGGAGTTTTTGGACATCTTTTGCTGTAAAAGACACTCGATTTTTCCTCCTAATATTAAACTCTTTTATTCTGCGGCGGGTGCTTCAGCAGCCGGAGCCTCGGCGGCTGGCGCTTCAGCGGCAGGGGCCGCAACTGGAGCGGGTGCTTCGACGGGGGCCGGAGCGGTTGCAGGCGCTTCTGCGGCTGGCTCTTCCGGCTGATCGTCGCCCTGGCGGCCTTCCAGTACGGCGCTGGCCATGGCCTGGCTGATGAGCTTGATAGCCCGGATGGCGTCATCGTTGCCGGGGATGATATAGTCGATCTCGTCGGGGTCGCAGTTGGTGTCTACGATGGCCACAATTGGAATTTTCAGCTTGCGGGCCTCTGCGATGGCGCTGCGCTCTTTGCGGGGGTCTACGATAAAGATGGCACCGGGGAGTTTGCGCATCTCCCGGACGCCGCCCAGATATTTTTCCAGCTTGTTGATCTCATTAGTCAGTTTAATGACTTCCTTTTTGGGAAGCATGTCAAAGGTGCCGTCCTCCTGCATCTTTTGCAGTTGGGCCAAGCGATCCACACGGGTGCGCATGGTCTTGAAGTTGGTGAGCATACCGCCCAGCCAACGGGCGTTGACGAAGTGCATGTTGACCCGTGACGCCTCTTCCCGGATAGCGTCCTGGGCTTGTTTTTTGGTGCCGACGAAGAGCACGCTCTGACCGTTTTCGGATACTTCCCGGATGAAATTGTAGGCGGCGTCTAATTTTTTGACTGTTTTTTGCAGGTCAATGATATAGATGCCGTTGCGCTCCATGTAGATATAGGGCGCCATCTTGGGGTTCCACCGTCTGGTTTGGTGGCCGAAGTGTACGCCGGCCTCCAGAAGTTGCTTCATTGAAACGACTGCCATGTGATAAATGTCCTCCTAAAAATTTTGTTTTACCCTCCACCGCCATCTGCCAGAATGACCCACCCCTGGGCGGAATGTTCCCCCAAGAGCACCGGGCCATCTGTCCGGTCAGTGTGTGTAATGCCCAAATAGTATAGCAGACTGGGCCGTGCAAAGCAAGGATTTTTTCCCTTTTTCCCGCATAAGTTTGGTAATACCAACAGGGGGGATGAGAATGAATCTATTTTTCGCCCAAGATCGGTGGATATACGCCGCCTATCATAGGGCCAAGCGGTTGGAGATTAACGACGAGAGCAAGCTCGTACTCTTTAGCGACTGTCACCGCGGCACCGGGGCGGGGGCCGATAATTTTGCCAAGAATCAAAAGCTCTACTATGTGGCCCTGGGCCACTACTACCGCAACGGATTCACCTACATAGAGCTGGGGGACGGAGATGAGCTCTGGGAGGAGCGGCACATGGCGGACATCACCGCCGAGTACGATCACATCTTCGGCCTCCTGGCCGATTTCTACCGAGCGGGGCGGCTCCATATGATCTACGGCAATCACGACATGGTCAAAGGGCGTGCGGACTGGGCGCAAAAAAATCTCCGGGCATATTGCCCCGGAAATCAGACGGTTCCCGTACCGCTGTTTCCCCATATCACGGTCTCGGAGGCGATTTTACTCCACCACACGCCCAGCGGGAGAGAACTGCTCCTGCTCCACGGTCACCAGGCGGATTTTTTCAACTATCGGCTATGGTGGCTGGGCCGGTTTCTGGTGCGCTATCTGTGGCAGCCCTTGGAACTGCTGGGGATGCAAAATCCCTTCGATACCCCTCGCCGGGCGAAGCGGCGGAACCGGACGGAGAAAATCTTGGAGCAGTGGGGAGAGAAGACCAATATCCCCATCGTGGCGGGGCATACTCACAGACCGATCCTCCCCCAGGGCGGCGAGGGGGCGTACTACAACACCGGGAGCGCTGTCCACACCCGATACATCACGGCAATTGAGATCGAGCAGGGGGCGTTGGCTCTGGTCAAGTGGGAGGTCGCCGCAAAAGAAGACGGTACCCTCTATATCACGAAAGAACCCGTGACCGGGCCTCGTAATATGGAGCAGTGCCGAGAGCGGGTGAAGCACATAAGCTCCTTTGGAAAAGGAGGCAACGCTGTACAATGTACAACTATCGTCGTGTCTAGAATTTCCACTCAATCTGCATACGCTCACTTGTGGCCTTGACCCTCGTAAGCAACCCGTCGGCCACGATGCGCCGATCCTCAAAGCTGATGCTGTCCCAATTATCCAGATGGTCAGTGATGCGCTCTATCTGTGCCGTGGACATGGTATCTGCGGTCATTTCCGCTATGGCTGACATGATGGCTTGCCGTTTGGCGTCCAGTTCCTCAATCTTGCGGTTGGCATAGGCCAACAATGTGGCGTTTGCGCCGGAGAGTGTTTCAAGCAGTTGTTCGATCTCGTTTTCCACTTGCACAAGCTCCATGTTCAGAGCAGTCAACTTGGGATTAACTTTGGTCGGTGCGCCGCTGGACAAGACTTGAAATGCCATCATTTTCTTCTGCATTGCGCTGTAGATGGACTGCTCGACCTCACCCACCCGCAGAGTGCCACACCCGGCACAGAGTTTGCTGTCGGCACGGCGGCGGCAACGAAAGTAGGAGCGACCTTGTAGTTGCGCTTTCTTCATAACCCCCAGCGCCGCCCCGCATTGTCCGCATTTGATCTTCCCGGCC
>Ga0123355_10002366_pt1 | contig 26662 bp, 26 predicted proteins | sample TergutEmb28metaG_3_FD_89872 | JGI IMG/M metagenome (GOLD analysis project Ga0123355, IMG submission 89872) | Embiratermes neotenicus P1 segment gut microbial communities from Petit-Saut dam, French Guiana - Emb289 P1 | ecosystem: Host-associated > Arthropoda: Insects > Digestive system > Gut ... | reverse complement strand
TTTTTTTGTTACCTATCTATTGTAGCTCAACAGTTTAGCATTCGTTGGGAGTAGATGGGCGCAACCTTGCCATCGTGATGTTTGTACATGACGTATTCTTTATAATCTAGGGATATCTTTTTTTGTACATCGTATAGCTGGGAGCAAATATATGATAAAAAAGACGCGCTTCCATTTTTATCGCCTTCAATGTAGATGTCCAATTCTTTGCTTGTTTTTCCAAACTGCACCAACGCTTTGCACTTGTGGAAGTGAGGGTCACTTAAAAGCACCCCTCGCCGCCATGTATAATCCCGCTGTACATATCTCTGCATACGAACTATGAATTGATACAATATTGCAGGTGGCAGCAATTCTGTATAGGATATCTTAAAGTGGATGGTATTATCATAATTTATAGGGATGTTGTCGGGTTCGCTTTTTTGTGTAAGCATGGGCATAAACTCTGCGTTACCTACACGGTAGGATAATTCAAAATCGTGCATCATACCTAGGATAAAATCTCTTTCTGTGTTGTTGTATTTAGCGTTTTCACCAGCTTCTAAATCTAAAATTTCTTTAATTAATGAAAGAGATAAAAATCCGTTTTTATTTTGTATTTGTGAGGACGTTATTATTTTGTAAATGCCATTGGTAATCCATTCTGGTCGTAATACTTTAAACTCGTCTACTGCGCCGATATAATTTTTACTTTTGTAACTAAAACATACACCTAAGTCGTTAAGCCAACTTAATAGTATTTGTTGATTATATTCGTTGTCTATACCAACTTCTTCGCAATATTTTTTGAATGTACCTTCGTCGATATAGTTAACCTGTTTTTGCTCTTCGCTTTTCATGTCGGTTAGCTTTTGTTTAACGCGGTTCCAACGTCCAGGGAAGACTTTTTTGTATGTTTTAGAGGTTTTAACCATATTAAGAAAGTCTTCTTTAAATTCTTGAAAGTTTATATCTTCTTTACATGAAATTAAATTGAAGTTTATGCTGGAGAAGAATTCGCCGTAGTCTTTACGGATTTTATTTACATCAAGCTCGCCGCTATAATCTTGATCTATCTTATTCATGACAACCATTACCGGCGAGTTTTTGCCGTATTGCTTAACAAGGTCTAGCCATTTTTCTGGCTCTTCGTCACGTCTTCCGTCGAGAACTATGACGTATAGGCATCTTTCTCCAAGGAAAAATTCATGCATTGAGTGCATGATTTCTTGTCCGCCAAAATCCCAAAAATTGATGGTTATATCGCTCGGGTTGTTATTATCGGTAATGGGGAAGACATGCTTTTCTATATAAATTCCTTTTGTTGCGCTTGAAGTGTTGCTAAATTCTCCGGTTATTAATTGATTGATGATTGTTGTTTTTCCTGCATCCCCATTGCCAATGAAAATTACGCGTGTCTCGTTTAAGACAACGCGTTCTTTTTCCAGTTCGTTGTAGTACTCTCTAATGTGGTCAAGGTCTTTATTGAACATGTTTACATCCATTTCTTGGAGTTTGAGGCCTTGCATGAAAATGCCTGTATCGTGTGAGAATGTCCAGTCACTATCGGTCAAAAATGGGAGATTGAGATTTAAAATATCTTTAGGAATAGATTCAAATTCATTATATGAAATGTTTAACTTTTCTATACTTTTCATTGAGAATATAAATGGAGGTATTTGGGTTAACTTTGTTCTACTCAAATCAATCTTTCTAAGATTCTTTAGGTTGCCAATGCATTCAGGTAGTTCGCTTATTTGTGCTTTGCTTATGTCAATACCTTCAAGCGCGACAAGATTCCCTATGCATTCAGGCAGTTCATTTATCTGAGTGCCAGCCATATAAAGTTCTGTGAGTGCAGTGAGGTTGCCCATGGATTCAGGCAATTCTTTTACTTGGGTATTACCCATAGCAAGGCATCTAAGTGCAATAAGGTTACCCACCGATTCGGGCAACTCTTTTATTTCGATATCACCCATATAAAGGTGTCTGAGTGCAGTGAGGTTACCCACCGATTCGGGCAACTCCTTTATTTCGGTGCTATCCATGTTAAGGTCTCTGAGTGCAGTGAGGTTACCTATAGATTCGGGCAACTCCGCCACACCTGTTTCCTCTATATTTAGGTTTGTAAGTGCGGTAAGGCTACCTATGGACTCGGGTAATTCTCTTATCGACGTATACCCAACATCTAAGTTTACAAGTGCAGTAAGGTTGCCTATAGATTTGGGCAATTCTTTTATATCTGTACCGCTTATATCTAGGCTTGCAAGTGCCGCAAGGTTGCCTATAGATTTGGGCAATTCTTTTATATCTGTACCTCTTATATCTAGGCTTGCAAGTGCCGTAAGGTTGCCTATAGATTCGGGTAATTCCTTTATACGTGTTCCGCCTATATCCAGGTTTGCAAGTGCCGTAAGGTTGCCTATAGATTCAGGCAATTTTTTTATACCTGTGCCGTCTATACTTAGGCTTGCAAGTGCCGTAAGGTTGCCTATAGATTCGGGTAATTCCTTTATACGTGTTCCGCGTATACCCAGGTTTGCAAGTGCCGTAAGGTTGCCTATAAATTCAGGTACCGCCTTTAAACCGCGTCCAATCATACCTAGATTTGTGAGCGAGGTGAGACTACCTATAGATTTGGGCAATTCCTCAAGGTTATCAATATTAAACTCAAGACTTTCAAGTTTTAAAAAGAAATTTAAAAAACTCATATTTGAATCAGAGTGACAACTATGGATTCCAAGATAAATTATGTGCGGGAAAAATTTGAAATATTTTTCCAAAACCTCGATCTTTTCGTACACCGACAAACCCTCTATTACACCCTCTATTACTAGCATTGCAGTAGAACTGTAAGCCCTATCATCCCATTCTTCCTGTGATAAGCATACCTCAACCTCCACCCCAGTTTCGTCAAATATTTTCTGAACAATCTCAGTATAATGCATAGTTTTCCTCCAGGCTTATGATCTATGAACTTTTTGTATCTTCAAGAGATTGTACCACGATCATAAGACTAAGTGTTATGCTTACAAAAGAACTTTATATGTAAATATATGGGTGCGCATTGTTTTAATGGATTTATACATTTAATAAGACAAATGAAACATATCCACATAAATGCGATAACACAAAACACATAAATTTTGATGTAAGGCGCGCAGCACATATCCGCAGTAAATTGTGAACGCCAAATAGCTACTTGACTTGTATTTACTATCTAAAATCACATAATACGCATCTTGCAATGATACTATAAGCATGTTAATATAGGACTGCGACAATCGGGGGCAGCTCACGCTCCCAAAAAATTAAAACAAAAAAAGAACCACGGCCGCCGCGGGGTATTAGAAGTACCACACGGCGCAGTGCGGGGATGTTCAAGCCATCACCGACACAGGACAGGAAAACCTGCCACCATAGCACCGCATATTTTACACCATTCCCCCCTATTCTTCAAGCAGGGTGGATTTTTGGTTATTTAAATTGCGGCATGTTATGTACAAGTGCAGTGTATTTTTTCTGTTAGTTTGCGTATGTGCAATTTACATATTCAGGCGTGTTAGGTGATGACGGATTATTCCGCCATTCCTGCACGCTTTATTTTTTGCCCTCGATTGCTCGTGTTTTTATTCTATAGACAATTATCTTGAAAATCGGCTTACCCTAGGTTTCGGCCTCGGATTTGTCTATTTTCAAGATAAATTGCTATATAGCAAAGGAGGTGTAAATTTTGCAACAATATGGCCCATATACGGTAGATGAACTTGGTAGGATTCTTTTGCCGCTAGTGGTTAGGCAGGCTCTTGGCATTGATAGCACGACAAAACTTATTATGTATGTTAGAGACGATGGGTGTATCGTTCTTAAACCGGCAGGGGATGAACAGTCGGCAGAGAATGTGCAAAGCGGTGCAGGTCATGGCGGGAGTGGACCGATGTTTTTCTTTTGAGGTACCCAGTGCGGAATGACAGCGCCTTGGTTTAGAAAGTTCAACTGATTCCATTTTGGAGTCAGTTGATTTTTATTTTGACATTATTACTATCATCACACGCGGATAGATACATACGCATTGTCACAGGCTACCCAACCAAACCTAAAACTACAATGCCTTTATTGTAATAACACTTAATTAGTATTTCAATATTATACTAATGGGGCCATTAACAATGAAAGGAATGGAGTTATATGGAATTCTTAGAATTTCGCAGAAGAGAATTTGAACGAAGAGATGCAAGACTTAAGCAGAGCCAACCTATGACGCTTAGGAAATCAAATATACAAAAAGACAAACTGCACATCGTATATGTAATGACTTGGATTGGCATATGCGGCGGCAGCAAGGTAATTTTGCAGCACTGCAACAAGTTAATTGAGAAGGGGCATAAGGCCACAATTATATGCCATTTTTCAAGGCCTACCTGGTTTGCACTGGATGAACGCGTTACTTTTATACAAGTCTCACTGAGTGAGATTTTGTGCGAATACATTCCGACATGCGACGTAATTGTTGCAACCTACTGGAAAGAAATATATGAGTGTGTAGAGCAAAAAATAGCCCCAGTGGTTTATTTTGAGCAAGGCGATACACATCTCTTTAACCAGGAAGCCCTGGACTTTCGTACAATGGAGCATATTCGAAAGCAAATAAGCATTGCACCATTTGTGTATACAGTTTCGACATTTGCGGCAGAAAAGCTAAAAGAAAATTTTAACGCCCATGCTGCCGTTATACCTAATGCGATTGATAAAACTATATTCTACCCAAATACACAAGGGATTGATAGCAAAGACAAGACTGTTATAACCACAATTGGCTCGGAGCATATTGGGTTTAAGTGCATTATCAATATCGTTGTAGCAATCGCCGCATTAACCAAAATGGGGCATGATATGGAATTTATTTGGATAAGCCCCGATGCCCCAAGCAGGTTAACAATGGTGCCCGTAAGGATAAACCCAAGCCAAAAAGAAATAGGTGAATATATGCGTAAAAGTGATATTTATGTATGCGCATCACATTATGAGTCGTTTTGCCTGCCTGTGCTTGAGGCAATGACCAGCGGCGCCGCGGTAATTACAACGGACAATGGGGGCATTAGAGATTTTGTAAAAGATGGGGTAAACGGTCTAATCATTGACAAGAACAATATTGCCGATATGGTCGAAAAAATTTCGATACTTATCAGCGATACCAAGTTAAGACGAAACATTGCAGCTGCAGCCTTAGATACAGCACAGGCATTTGACTGGGACCATACCGCCGATAAACTCATAAACTACTACCGGGATATCGCAAGTTATCAAATTGAAATATAAGGAGGTCGTTTTTGTTTGTTAGTGCATACATTGTTATTTTTCCTGCGTGAAAATTCACTGGCTTTAGATTTAGCGAGAGCGGAAAAATGTTTGAAATCTCTTGAAAAAAGCACCTTTAAAACCATCGTAATATATAACCAGGGCTTTTGGGATAACGACAGGCTCCAAGACTACCTGGAACCGTTCTCACTTGACTGCACAATCATAGGAAGCGGTGCTAACGTGGGCATTGTCGAAGGACGTCAGCTATGCTTTGAGTGGATTTGGCGTCATTTTCCCAATGCGTCATTTGTTAGTGAGCTGCATTTGGACATGGTGTTTACCCATAACTGGGAAGCGCCATTGGTTGAATATTTAGAAACACATAACGAACCTGTAGTTGGCTGCGGCATTGTAGATAAGTTTGGGCAAATGCCCTTCCAAAATACTGCAACCACAATCCCTCCCAGTGATTTAAACGCATTTGACGATTACTTGACTCAGTTAAGCGTAGATTCTATTGCACATGGGTTTACGCACCCATGCGTTCACAATCTGGATATTCTCAAGGAAATAGGAGGCTTAGATACAGCACTGCTAAAAGGCAAGCAAGCTTTTGAAGATGATAGTCTGCTTCTGGGCTACTATTATTACTACGGAACAAAAGCAAACTGGAAACCTAAAGTCAATTACAATACTGTTGTTTACCACGAAATTGGTGGACAACGTTATGATTTAGCCGATGGTGTTATGATTAATTTCGCAGGTCTTATTAAGCAATATGGGGTAATGGGATTAAAGCAATTGGCTGGTCTGCATGCAAACGACTGGTCTGTTCATTTTTTTAAGCAGCAATATGCGCTTAACCGATGATCATAATTGTTGTGCCCTATCACATTAGCGCAACCCCATTAGTCGAACAAGCATATCATTTAATAGGAACGGCATGATTTCACAAGTGCAATCATGCTTATACATACTGTAACCACTACACATTGTTAGACATACTATAGGACTAGCAGGGGATGTCCTGCAAAAATAAAAGGAGGATTTTTAATGTCATTACCCAAATTTCCAATTGATCCGTCCGGTTTAACTAGGGACGATGCTATAAATATGATTTTAACATCTATTGCAATGGAAGAAGTCGGCTTAAGCCATATAATCAATGCCGAAGGTGAAAAGATTCAATATGTCTTGGGCACATTGGCGGGCGTTTCTGGCCCTACCGGCGTAACTGTAGACCAAATACTTCAGGTCAACGATAGCGTTGCAAGTTTGCTAGGGCAAGCTGCAGCCAATCAACAGGCATTATCGGACAAGATGCAATCGGCGTTAAACTCGCCAACGATGATAGGCCCAACAGGGCCACAAGGACTGCAAGGGCCGGCAGGTGGCCCCACAGGTCCCACAGGCGCAAACGGTGTGGATGGTGCAACTGGCCCGGCAGGTGCAACCGGTGCGATGGGCCCTGCAGGCCCACAAGGCATGTCTGGAACACAAGGCATCCAGGGCACGGAAGGCGAAACCGGCCCGATGGGCCCACCGGGGCCTCAAGGTTTATCTGGACCACAGGGTATCCAAGGTATTCAAGGTGTGGCAGGCACCGTTGGTACCATTCTTGGTTCGTACCCGGATCTTGCTTCTTTAGAGACTGCGCACCCCACAGGTGCTGCTGGTGAATTTTACTATGTTAGCCCAGATCTTTATGTATGGGACCCTGTCTCCGGTTCATGGCTGGATATCGGAACGATTGCAGGACCGCAAGGTATCACCGGCCCCCAAGGCGTAACCGGTATACAAGGTCCGATAGGTGATACATCGCCTAGTTCATAAACCAAACCAAACTACAACCACAATAAAATAATGAACTTATCGGACGATAAGGCGAAATGGCATAACCAAAATGATAAAAACAAGCCAGCCTATCCTTTGATATTTCATAAAATAAAAAACTCCTGTTTGCCTAAAACTTGTAAAGGCAAATAGGAGTTTTATTTTTTATGATTCTTGTATGAGCAGTTCCAAATCTTCTTTTGTGATGGCATTTGATGCTGATTTTAGAAATAACGGTAACAACTGTTGTATTAAATTTTTATCATCTATTTCAAGTAAAGAGTTATTGTTAGTTTTTTCAACACAAAATTTTATGCTCTCATTATCCTTCTTATTTATAAGATAATAGTATATATTATCTTGATAATTTGTTTTACTAACAACAACATAGCTATTAGAATCACTCAAAATTATAGTATCTTTAATTTCTATCTTCATAGTTTATTTACCTTTAACATTGCCTAATTCTATGTTGGAATTTTCGATTGGAATATCCAATTGTGCCAGCAATTCTATAAGTTGTTTTTTTGTAGTTTTATAGCCTATTTTACTTCTAATTCCAATAACTAAGTTCATTAAACTAATCACTGGCATTCCCATTAGATACATAATAGATTGCAATCCTTCTGCAAATGTTACATCAATAAAAGTTCCTCTCGTTATATAATTTGCAATCAGTAATGAAAACACGCCTAGCCCAACAATGCCTATAGTAACATTCTTATTGGTCTTATCTGCGTTATTATATGTTTCAATAGTTTTAACAACTAATTCCTTTAACTCTTCATTGTTACCATCTATTCCAGCATGGTTTTCTTTCATTTCTGCATTTATCATAAATACACCTCATCCAAATTATACCATATTGAAAGTATATTGAGTCAATAGAGCATTCTGAATATAATGTAAAGTACTTGTATGCCACTAAAATAAAGGGTGGATAATGATGAAAAATGAAAATACAAAAAAGAATCTGAAAATTACCAATGACAAAGAAAAGAAATCTGAAAAAAGCATGTTTGTTTTGGGAATTATCGGTATTTTAACCCCAGTATTATTAGCGATCTTTCCTGAAATCATAATTATACTTCGTGAAAGAATATTAGCCATTGCAGGAATTGTAGAATACCTATGGACATCTGTATTTGATTACTACAGGCATGACATTCCTCAATGGCAATATCAATGGCAATATTTAATAGGAGCGTTGATAGTTGGTAGTATTATTATAATTCCGCCTATTCCAGTTGGTATCATATTCTATTTAATAGTAAGTAGTGATAAATTACATGCATTCTTCATTGTGACAATATCGCTTTTTGTCTCAATAATGACATTTTTTGCGCTTATATTAATATTCTATTTAGATACAAGATTTAGTCTTCCTGTGTCTATAATTGCAGCGTTTATAATAGTTTTCGTTTTTCTTGCTTTAATAATAATTTTTCCAGTGGTTATTTTATGTTATTTTAATAAGGTTGATCTTGAGGTAGCAGAACAAAATATAAAAAATATTAGAAAGTATTTTCTTAAATAAAATACTTTCTTTTTACTTCTTAAAAAGACTAGAATCAAACTCGAAATTATATTCGCTTGATGGTTCTATTGCTATATCTTGTTCTTTTGATAAATCAACTGCACTGACTGTTGATGTGACTGCTAATCTTGATGCAGGTCTGATAGATGGTATCTTTCGCATAGATCTATCTGTTGATGATTCTCTTCTTTTTCTAGGTGTATTTGCATTATCTTGTTCAACAAATTGTGCTGAATCTAAATAAAAGGCTTGCACTTCTCGTACATCATCATCTTTAATAATGAAACGTCCTTTAATGTTTGGTAAGCTTGTAGCTGTGTCATTACCCAACATGATACGGCTTGGTTCTTTGTCTACAAATCTGCCACAGACACGATAAGGCACATTATTTTTTATTTGTCCTCCTACAACAGTACTATCTGGTCTTTGTATTGCCATTATTAAATGGATACCGACTGCACGGCTTAGTCTGGTAAGTGTTTCGATACTTTCATGCAAAGCATTTGCGGTGTCTTTATTTTTTGCCTTTAATAGTTCGGCTAGTTCATCTATAAAAATAATTTTCTTATTTAATAGTTCCCCATTTTTGACAAGTGAGTTATATGCGTGGAAATTATCTACTTTAACATCTCGAAACTTATCAAGGCGGTTAGTGGTTTCTTCTACCATATCGTTAAGTACTTCCTTAACAGTGTTATATTCGTGATATACGGTTACTTTATTGCTAAATTCAGAAAATGATACTCCGCGCTTGAAGTCAATTAATACAACTTCAAAGTCCTTTTCTATTGCTTGATGTATCAAACATTTTAATATATTGGATTTTCCGCTTCCTGTTTCACCTGCAATAAAAGCATGGGGATGTTTATCTAAATCCATACCTACAAAACCAAAATGGCTTGCTCCAATATTAAATTTGTTTTTTTGACTTATGTACTTATTACTCCAAGGTATGGAATTAGATAATGATTGCTTTTCCGTAAATAGATAAATTACATCTCTTTCGGTTTCGTTTTGGATTATGTCAACGATTTTAGCATTCATATGCATTTCTAAATAATCTTTTTTTGCTTGCCACATTTTTAATGGACAGTAACATTTGAATGCATAAGTGGTAACAAATTGATGTCTATCATCTCTATGCAAAAAGCGTGGTACATTATTTTCGGTTTTAAGTTTGATATCTTTAAATACTCTATCAAAAAATGCTTGATTTTGTATGCCCGGCAGTATCTCAGTTATGTAGTATTTAATACCTAAAACTAAAGCTGTTATAAAAGCTACTATTAAACCTGCATACATAGATGGATGGTCAAATATCGCCGCTCCTATAATCCATGCTCCGATAACTCCATAAAAGCCACCAATAAATTTGTTGTTCATTACTGATTCAAAAGTGCCATACCAAAATATTTTACTAATTCCTATTAATCCATCCATATAGATCTCTCCGTTTCTTTACTAAATATTTATACTGCATGATTTACTTACTGTTTTGTATGTTTTATAGTTTATAATTACTTTTCGGACAGTCTTTTTTAGTTCCTTGTCTTTATATGGCATCGTGTAATTATTGTTGTCGAAAATAATAAATCCTAAGTCTTTGTACACTTCTATTTTTTGTGTGAAAGACGCAAAACCATTTTGTTCGAGTGTCTGTTTGAACGCATTACGGTCAATGATGATTCTGTCATTTTCAACTGGATACAAAAGAGTAAGTTGCTCTACAATAAATATATACTCTTTGATTATCGTAAAAAGTTGATTCATGTCGATTTCATCCCCCTTTCAATAAAAACTTTTTTAATAAAATTTTTTCATCTAAAACTTTATTAAAGTTTTAGTTTGCTGTGCAAGTAAATATTTGTAGTTTTAATATTTGAGTGTTTTAGCTTTTCCATAACATTTACTTTTGACTTGCTTTTTTTGTATTCCAGTTTGGCAAATGCTCTGCGTAAATCATGACACTTGAAGCCTAATTCTTTAGCCTTATTCTGTAAGTAGACAGCAGAATAGAATATTTTCTTATTAGATGGTATGTTTTCTATATGCTTTTTTAGATTGTCGTATAGTTTGGGATTATCTACTTGTAGAAGTGTGGAGGTTTCTTGACTGCCACCTTTGTTAATAAATGAAAAAGTTATGGACTTATCATTAATAGTACACGCACTAGGACTTATGCTTGCTAATTCTGATACTCTAAACCCGATTGCAACCATTACTTGGTAACTTAATTTGAGGCGTTTATTTCTGATGTATTTTATTTTCTTGTCTATATAGCTGTATTCTATCGGTTCAAGTTTTCGCCGTTTCTTTTTGGTGTTTTTTTCTAAGGTCTTAATGCTTTCTAGCGTGCTATATGAAAGCTTAATATTCTGAAACTCACAGAAATGCAAAAAGGCGTTCTTTGATTGTGAAAAATGATTCTTATATTTTATTTGCCCTAATTTTTCGAGTATCTTGTCTATGTTTAAGTTGTGGCGCGTGTCTAACTTGCTTTGCCCTTCAAAGAGTATTGCAAGTCTTCTTGCGTACGTGCTCGCCGTCTCCCGGCTGTAAGTCTCTAAAAGATGGTTCTTATAAATCCGCAACAAATTATACATCATCAAGGTATCTTCGCCCCTTTTACACAAACCCTTTTTGACATATATATTATATATATAATATATATGTCATTACTTGATAATTCCCAAACTGCTACCACCGCCTGATATATAAGGCTTTTATCGTTGTTACTTGCACTATGTATAATATGCAAGGGTTACAATAAGGGTTACTCATTAGATGTGATTATTTGGGCATGAAAAAAGGCAATCCATGTTGTGGATTACCTTTAAAATGAAAGCTTATTTTACTTTTAATCAAATATTGATTATTGCAATTCGTACACAATAATAATCGTTTGATGCGTACCTATCCATTCAATTTGTGCGCCTAAAAATTCTGCAACAAAGCGCAATGGAATTAAAGTTCTATCGTTTACTATTTCTGGTACAACGTCCATTTCTCTAGTTGCATTATTTACATTCGCATTTCTTTGACCTAACCACATTTGCACATGGTTTCCGTGTGAGCGTAAATCTATGCGTCTGTCATTTGCATTCCATCCGGCTGTTCCGCCCATTGCTTCAATAATGGCACGTATTGGAACCATCGTTCTGCCAGCGTTGATTATTGGCGCGGTTCTATTATCTGGTGGGTCAATTCCTTCCCAAACATTATTAACATTCATTGAGGGATTACCAATAATCATAAGAATAAATCCACGCTCATTAATTGGCTCACAGATCTCTGCTGATGTGCGAACATGAATTCTATCACTTGCAGGCCCTAATATTTCTGGTATAAGTGTTGTGGTGGCATTATCAAAACGTGCTTCTTCTAGTACCACACGAATATAAAACCAATAATCCCTGTTGGGTCTAACATTTGGGTCAAAAGTAATAATTCTGTTTAGGCTATGAGCCGGATTAACCATAATTGGAAAGTCTGTGATTGATATACCATCACCTGTAGCAGTTGTTGCGCGGAATATTCTATAACCATAACGGCTAGTTGGTGTCGTACCAAATTCCATTAGTACGCCGTTATCTGTAGATGTTGGCGGTTTTGTGAATTGTGGCGCACCGCTTGGCGGTTGGTTTGCCGGTGGCTGTTGCTCTGTTGGCGGTTGTTGCGACACATTACCTGTTGCAGTCCCGCCTGGTCTTGTTGTAGGTTGCGAAATGCCTCTTAGAGCAACATCTCTGACTTCCCACGAATGCACATCAGTTGCTAAATCCCATTCATGCCAAACCGTTTCTACGTTTCCATTAGGACGTAATACTATAAAATAATTTAGCCTGCCACCTCTCCAACCTGTAGTGGTAGAAAAATGAACCACATCATTACCTATATTAAGCGGCACACTGTTGACCGTTGCATGCTGCGTATTATAATTGTAGTGCCACATTGAACCATCTCTTTTTTGTACAATCAATCCAACCACACCATGGGAAATTGCGGTTACATTATTAGCCATTTCAAAGAAAAACAGATTGTCAGAACCCCCCACTGTATGTTTATCATAATGAAATACACCTGTACCATACCGCCAAACCGTACCATTTGCATCGAGTAGCGAAAATTCATTCCTACCTTTAATTTGTACAATATTACTCATCACTTCTCTTTGATTGTCACCAACAATCCAAGCCGTGCCGTCTATACGTAGTGCAAGAATACCATAATATATTACAGCAACATCAACAACTTGCTCCATTACTGTTCTGCCGTCTATTATAAGGCGGTTACTTGTATCAATAATTACAGCATATGGGGCAAACAATCCTCGCGCTAAAAAACCTCTAACATTTTGTGCGACAAGTTCAAATTGACCAATTTCACCTGTTAAAAAAGTCCTTCTGGCACGCCAAAGGTTATTATTACTCTCAAGCACATGAATATACTCAAACACATCATCGGCTGTAACTTGCACTTCTATTGCATTTGTAAAATAAGCAACCCTTGACTCTGATAATCCATGATTAACAATCCATGTATCATCATCCCTTACGGCGGGCGTTTCATAAACCCGACCATCTCTAATGCCGAATACGCTGTAACCCGCACCCGCTGTTGGGCGTACAACTGTAAAATTTGTAGTTGTCGTTGCTACTGCGGTAATTGGCATTATCCCAGACACTACAACCGCTACCAACAATAAAGCCACGTACTTCTTGAATGTCTTTAACATTCTAATTTCCTCCTGTCTTTGTTTTGGAATATTCCACAAAAGCTGTAGCTTTCGTGGAATGATATTTGGATATAAAATTACACGCAAAATCATACGAGAAGACTTAAATAATGCAAATAAACATTGCAATAGTTAATTTTTTGTTATTATTGACGGTAGAATTACCTTGTGTTAGTATGTAAAAGTTCTTCCACGAAAGCTACACCTTTTGCGGAAGAACGGAGAGGATTTTATGACGCACCAAAAATATGGACTCGTTCGTGTGTCCAGCAAGAAACAAAATGAAGCAAGGCAAGTAAAAGAAATGATTAAATTCGGCGTTCCCAAAAATAATATATTCATCGAAAAAGTAAGCGGTAAAACTTTTAATCGTAAAGAATATAAGAAACTGCTAGATACTATTAAATCTGGTGATACCCTTTATATTTGTAGTGTTGACCGCTTAGGACGTAATTATGATGGTATTATTTCAGAATGGCACAGGTTAACTAAAAAATTAAATGTAATTGTTAAAGTTATTGATAACCCGATACTTAACACAGAGATCGCACCCAAAACCTTAATGGAAAAATATTTGCAAGACATGACCTTACTAACGCTTGCATTTCAAGCGGAACAAGATTGGCAAAACATAAAAGAACGACAAAAAGCAGGGCTTGCTGTTGCCAAAGAAGAAGGTAAACATCTTGGCCGCCCTAAGATTGTACGGACTGATAAAGAAATTGCTATTCTGCAAGCATGGCAAAATAACGTTATTAATCTTGATGAAGCTATGCAAAAATTAGGTATTAAAAAATCAGCATTTTATAAACTGGCTAACGAATTACGGAACATATAAAAAAGTAAAAAAGCCCTGGTACCATAAGATTGTAAGTTTTATTCCAATGTATTGGAATTGAAATTTACAATCTTTTTTATTACGATGTAGAAGATTGGTCAACGCAATGCCCTTGAACTTTTCGTTCGTTGCAAAGGTCTGTTGACCATCGACTACATATAACATTCGATTAAGCAAGTTGAACTTTATACGTTCGTGTCACGAGCCAGGTTGAGTTTATGTAAGGAAGATGGAACCAATCAAAAATTTTTAGGAGGTGCAAAAGTTGCCTATTGCAGTTGGTGTTGATGTTTCAAAAGGTAAAAGTACCATCAGTATTGTAACAACTGAAGGAGAAATTCTTTATCAACCTTTTGATATTGATCACACAAAAGATAGCATAAATTCTATGCTAGAAAAATTGAAAAATTATGGAAAGGAGAGCATTAAATTTTTGATGGAAGCAACTGGACATTATCACATTCCCTTATTAAATTACTTATTAGAACAAGGTTATTTTGTAAGTGTTATTAATGCTTTAATCATTAAAAAGTACTGTGATATGGATCTAAGAAAAGTTAAAACAGATAAAAAAGATTCTTTGAAAATCGCACAGTATGCCTCAGAACAATGGTTTAAATTAAAAAAAAGTAAATTAAATGCAGAAATTAGAGATGAATTATTATTTTTATCAAGAGAATATATTTCATTTACTAGAACTCAATCTAGTTTAAAAATAAAATTAACTAATTTAACTGATAAAACATTCCCCGGAATTAAAGAAATAATTGATGCTGATAATCGTTATCAATTATTTATGGAAGTATACGAAAAATATCCTCATCCATCATTTGTATTAGAAAAAAGTAAAACAAAATTTGTTAATGATATTGAGAAAATAGCAAAAAAATTAGGACACAGAATTGGCAATAGAATTGGAACTGATTTATACGAAAAAGCCTCCAATATAATACCATCTTGTCCTATGAATAACTCAATACAACTAGCTATAACTAATTGTATATCGCTTTTAAAAGAAACTTTAAAAACGACTGATATGATTATAACAAAAATGGATGAACTTGCAAGTGAACTGCCTGAATTCGGAGTGGTTTCTAATATGAAGGGAACTGGCCCTAAAACAAGAAGTAGAATTATTGCCGAAGTTGGAGATATTACTAAATTTTCTAATGCCAATAAATTAATTGCTTATTGTGGAATCGATTGTCCACCTTATCAATCGGGAACATTCGAAGGTAATCGAAGACATATAACCAAACGTGGAAGCAAATATTTAAGATGTATCGGTTATGAGATAATGAGAAATATAAAAAAATCCAGACCCAAAGAAGATAATGCGGTTTATGAATTTATAGTCAAAAAAGAACTTGAAGGAAAAGGAAAAAGAACAGCAAAGATAGCTGGGCTAAATAAATTTCTTCGAATCTATTACGCTAGAGTAAAAGAAGTATATAGTTAATAATTATATACATTAAAAAAAATTACTCGTTTGAGTAACTTTTTGTAGTGGTTTATTTTTGAAGTAACTTCTTTTAATTTTAACCCTTGACTTTTGTTAGCAAGACTTTGCAATCAGAAGCAGAGGGTATTTTTGTAATGTATAAACAATTTATCGAATAGTCTTTTAATAAGCAACCGCAAATTAGGAGGACGATAACTTGTTATCAAGACAAGATTTAGAAATGTTAAGCGTTTCAGATATAACAACTATTAACCCAAACGAATTACAAGAAATAAGTGAAATATACATAGATGAAAATTTGCCAGCTAAAGAACGGTTTAGATTATTTTTTCAAACAATAAAAAATCCGTATTGTTTTATGATTGACGGTACGCCTGTACAAATTTCATATGCTAACAATGGAAGGACACTTGATGAAGCACTAGCAAGCTATTTGATAAACCTAAAAGAACTGGACGAATAATCATGTGTTATAATATTGTCATTGTGGTCGTGGTTTATCGAAAGGAGTTATAAATGGATAATCACAACAATTTAACGCCAAACTTGGCGCAATATGCGCACTTGTTTAGGCAATTATCATCGGGTAAACTAATCTGGAAAGTAGGTCTGTATATTCGACTTTCTAAAGAGGATGGTAACTCGGTGAGTTTAAGCGTAGTAAATCAGATTAAGTTAATCGCAAGATTTTTGCGTAATTTAGATGACTTTGAAGTATATGATATTTACATAGATGATGGAAAAACAGGGACAGACTTTAATCGAAGTGATTATATTCGGTTAAATGATGACATCGCAAATAAAGTAGTTAATTGCATGATAGTAAAAGACTTAACGCGGTATTCTCGTAATATTGCCGACGGAATAAAGGCACTTGATGAATTTGTTTTAGTACATAAAATACGGTTTATTTCTTTAGGTATTCCTGAAGTAGATACCCTAAAAGACCCTACCGCGATTTCAGGGCCAGAAGTTTATAACGCTCTAAAAAGTGCTGAGGATTTTGCTTGGGCTACATCAAAAAAAGTTCGAGACATTAAGGCAATAAAGAGAGAAGACGGCGAAAAAAATGGCGGATTTCCGCCTTATGGTTATCTTCCTAACCCTGATGGTGAACACTGGCTTTATGACCCTGTAGCAGGTGAAATCAAAAAGCAAATGTACATGTGGAGTGCTGAGGGCATGTCAGATAGAGAGATCGCTAAAAAACTAAACGCAAAAGGCATTCCTAACCCTACAGCATACAAAAAAGCCATTGGTCTTAACTATCAACATCCACATTCTGCAACTAATACTGGTTTGTGGCGACCTGCAAGTGTAAAATATATACTCGAAGATAAAAATAACATAGGTTGTTCCGTGCAGGGTAAAAGCAGTTCATTCGACCATAAGCGACATAAACAAATACCTAAGCCAAAGGACGAATATGTTATCGTGCCTAATCGTCACGAAAGAACAGTATCAGATGAACTATTTGAACAAGTTGCAAAAGTTAGAGGGCAACGTTCAAGAGTAACTAAAAAAACAGGTAAAGTTCATATATTTGCAAATCTTGCTTACTGTGCAAATTGTAAATTTGCATTGAAAAAAACAAGTGCAAAAGATAACGCTTACTTAGTTTGTAGAACCTACAAAGAAACAGGTGTGGAATTTTGCACATCTAAGCGGAGCATAAGTTTCAAAAAACTTGAAGAGATAGTACTTAAAGCCATACAAATGCAAATATTACTTGTTGCCGATTTACAAGCAATAGTGGATAAGATTAACCAAAAGCCAGTTGTAAATAAACATTCATCAAGAATAAATCAATTGCTAGGAAATGCACAACAAGGTTTGACAAAAGAAGAACAGATTTTAGATTCAAGTTATTACGACTGGAAGAGCGGCGATATATCAAAAGAACAATATCAACGTATCAGAAAAGAATCCGAGGCTAAATTATATCAATTAAGTGCTACGGTAAAAATGCTTATATCGGAACAACAAAAAATGGCTCAAGGGATAGAAGCCAATAATACATATTTTCAAAAATTCTTACAGTACAGAAATATAGAATCGTTAGACAGACTGCTGTTAATTGACTTGATAAAAAGGATCTATGTGCATCAAGATAAGAGCGTACATATCGAATTTAATTTCGATAATCAGTATTTGCTTATAAAGGATTTTATCGAACAAAACGAATCAGTGTTGAAAAAGACCTTAAAAAAGAAAGATTAAATTTTTTTTATTCATAAGTTTGGTTTATGACATAGAGGACACAGGCGCGTCCGGCCCGGCAGGCGTTGCAGGGCCGCAAGGTATCACTGGTATGCAAGGCCCGATAGGTATCACAGGTCCTACCGGTGCAGATGGTGCAATGGGCACCACCGGCCCGGCAGGCGCAATAGGTGCAACCGGTGCAAGCGTAACCGGCCCAATGGGTGCCACTGGTGCCACTGGCTCAAGTGCAATGATTCCCTATGCCTCCGGAGGCCCTGTCACTTTGAATATCTTGGCTGGAGGCCTTGCAGGAACTCCTGCATATATCGGCTTTGGAAGCAGTGCCCCCGGTCTTTCCGCATTTGGTTCAAACATTAGCCTTATCGGTTCGAGCGGAGTTGCAAACTTTGCGTTTACTGTTCCGCGCAACGGTACAATTACTAATATCTCGGCAGACTTTACCGTTTTGGCGGGTACTTCTTTTGGAATTGGAAGCACTTACGTTCAAGTCCAATTGTATAGTGCCCCTGCAGGAAGCACTACTTTCGCACCGTTAGCCGGAACTGCAATGACTCTGCAGCCCGGCGTCGGACTTATCTCTGTCGGTCAGCTGCTTACAGGCAGCCTTACCACCGGTGTTAACGTATCACAGGGAGATCAACTGCTTATGGTATTTGGCGCGTCAAACGATGGCGGCTTTTTGGTCATTGCTGGTTCTATTAATGGCTATGCCAGTGCAGGTGTTGCGATTGCGTAACTAAGACACAATGGAGCTCCTGGCATAATTATGGGGCTCCTTTTTCTATGGAGGTTATATGATAACGATAAGCCTATGTATGATCGTAAAAAATGAAGAGGCTGTACTTGCACGGTGTCTAGACAGTATTAAAGATGCCGTAGAGGAAATAATTATTGTAGACACCGGTTCTACAGACAGTACAAAAGATATTGCGCACAAATATACCAACAAGGTGTATGATTTTGAATGGATACAGGATTTTTCCGCCGCTAGAAACGACGCCTTTTCAAAAGCTACTTGCGATTATCAAATGTGGCTGGATGCGGATGATGTATTTCCCCAAAAATCTGTCAAGCAGCTTCTGGCACTGAAAGAAACTTTAGATCCTGCCACTGACATTGTAACGATGAAATACCATACCCACTTTGATACACACGGAAACCCAATACTCATATCTACCCGGGAGCGTCTGCTTAAACGTGAAAAAGGATATGTATGGCAAGACCCTGTGCATGAGTGTATCCCGCTGGCAGGGAATGTGATGTACAGTGATATTGAAGTACATCACAAAAAGGTAAAACATGAAGCAGGTTCGACTCGCAACCTGGATATTTATCGGAATCTGGAAAAAAGCGGCAGGTCGCTTACGCCTCGGCAGTTATACTATTATGGCCGGGAGTTAAAAGACCACGGCATATGGGCCGAGGCGGCGTCTTATTTTGAAAAATTTCTTGGGACAAAAAAGGGCTGGTTAGAGGATAATATTGCCACATGTTATAATCTTTCCGCCTGTTATCGCGCCATTGATGACCCGGGAAAAATCCTGCCAATCCTGTTTAAGAGCTTTGAATACGATGCACCAAGGGCGGAAATTTGTTGTGAAATAGGATACTACTACCAACGATTATTCAATTATTCGGCGGCGTTTAAGTGGTTTCAAATTGCAGCAAACCTTGAGCCGCCAGATTCCATCGGATTTGTTTTACAAGACTATTGGGGCTATATCCCAAATATTGAATGCTGCGTATGCTGCTGCCATTTAGGTAATTATGCCCAGGCAAAGTTATTTAATGAACGTGCAGCGACATTTAAACACACACCGGCCATAGATATAAATAGGACATTTTTGGCGTCATATTAAGTAAGCGCCTCGCATTTTTCTGCATTATCAAGGGTAAAGTCTAGACTTTACCCTTTAGGCACTTGGTTCAAATTATATCTTTTTTATTTTAAATTAACTTGCAACCAAAATTTTGCCCCTATCAATATTTATTTCTTCAGGTGTATTTAGCCTAAACGTCACAGATTGCTCATTAGACTCACAAAATGTTTTGTACCTGAATGGGTGGACCATTTTTTCATGATGCTTTACATGTTTAGAAAACTTTTCTTGATGAACTATTTTTTCTCCTGACCTAAACTCCATTATCACTTCAACAGTTGTTGGGCATTTAGCATAATTTGTTACACAGAGTTCCAATTCTATTTTATACTCCTTACAACCTGGCAATACTATTTGTGACTCACATTGTTTGCGCATGTGTTTAACGCCATTTTTGCAGCTTTCTGTTTCTTCAAGACGCAATGCACCACCTTCGGACCATTGGATTGTCACAACACGAAATTTTGATGTACAATAACAAGGGATTGGTGGACATGGAGACAAATGCTTTACTGCAATCGCCAATTTTTCTTTTAGAGCTATTTGCATATTAGTCGCCTTGCCAATTAAGTCAGCTACGCTTTTATTCACATCTAAAATAAGTTGCATATTGGCAGCATCGCAGTTATTGTCTTTCGCACATTTTATCACATAACGTACCTTTTCACTTTCAGCCGATATTAAGTGGGCTATCGCTGTTTCTTCTAACGCAATTGATGCTATGACTGCATTGATCGCCTGCTCGCGGGTCAATATAGTTTCAGGTTTAGGAAAAGAAGGCATGGACATATTCAATTCGCTCCTAATCGATTATTTGATTATACTCACATTTTATTTTATTCGAAACAAGCTATTCTGTTACTTTTTGGTGAACAGACGACATTTGAGTATATTTGTTGTAACCAAAACCAATCTCATGCGTATACCTTTGTAACACTTGCACGTTTTATAATAAATCCAAAAAATCCCAAGGGAGGAAACCGAATGGAAGCGGTCGTAAACATGAAATCAGAAATAAAGAATCTAAGTGGCAGCCGTCTTGTAGAATTATTTGATTCTGTATATGACCGATACCATAAAAATGTGTACAACTATATCGCTTTTCGCATTAACAACCAACATGATGCGGAGGAGTTGGCCAACGATGTTTTTGTAAAGGCAATTCGTAACAAAAAAAGCTACAACCCAGATTTTGCAATGGAGGCTTGGCTTATTGGTATCGCCAAAAACGTAGTTACGGATTATTTGCGCAAGACCATGCGCAGGCAATTCGTTTCCCTGGATAGTGCCATCGAACTCATTTCTACAAAAAAACAGCCGGAAGATGTTACTGTACTAAACGAAGAAATAAGGGCGATGGTATCGGCCATGACCATGCTAAAGGACAAAGAGCGGCAAATACTGTCTATGAAATTTGCTACGGACTTAAGGCATAGAGAAATTTCTGAAATACTAGGTATTAGCGAATCGAATGTAAAAGTAATTGCCCACAGAGCTTTGAACAAGCTTAAAAAGTATATGGAGGCGGATGACCGTGATGAATGATGATTTTTTGGCTAAATGTAGGGGCCTAGACCCATCGGCATCAATTGACCGGGAAAAAAACCGTAAAATAATAAAAACCCGTGTAAAGGAAGAAAGTGTTATTGCGTTAAAAAATAAAGTAATAAAAAGACCCATATTAATGGCGGCACTTTTGATAGGCATATTATATTTTTCTACTACGACTTATCATTTATCACCGACTACTTGGCTGGGCTTGAGGGCAGATATTGAAAGCGAACCCCTTGAAGTTGTTCCAGTTTTGGCCGCCAACATCCCGATAGGCTTTGTATTTGATAGCTTTACATTTCCTTCAAGCCCGGTGGAAATGATCATACTTGATTGCAATTGATATATGCTCCTATTACAGGCAAAAGCGGAATACAATCCCTTTTGCCTATTTTTATGGGGTGAAAAAATAAATTTTGTATTAAAATATTTTTGTCACAAAAAAACATCAAGTGTCGTTATAATGGCATAGACAATTAACTTGACACCGCCAGCTTCGCCTTGAAGCCGTGGGTTTTGGCCTCGCTTTTGGTTGTTTTCAAGGTAAATTGCTATACAGTCGACTGTAACAAAGATACATGATGGGAGATTTTTAGATGGAGTTACGACAACGCTTTATTGTGGGGGCAGAGGCAGAGCTGGAAGAGCTTATTAACGCATTTGGCGAAAAGCTATTGCGTTATGCCACATCAATTTTGTACAACCATCAAGATGCTGAAGATACGGTGCAAGATGTTTTTCTTTCCGCCTATAAAAATAGGGCAACCTTTGATGGCGAAAATATTTCTGCATGGTTGTACCGTATTACCTACAACCGATGTATGGACAAATTAAAATTGCGCAAACGACGCAAATTGCTTTTCTTTAGCGATGTAAAGGAAGAGCCAACGATGTTTATAGAAGATAGTCTAACAATGCCAGAAATAATGGAAGCGTTGTCACGACTTAAGCCCAAGGAGAGGGCATTATTGTATGGGCGCGTAATGGATGGACACAGTTATGAGGCATTGTCACAAATAATGGATTCAACTCCGGCGGCGCTACGTAAGCAGTATGAGCGTGTGAAGAAAAAAGCAGCAAAATATTTGCGAGCTTATGGTTATGCAGATGCAGAGCCCCTTCAAACGGCGGGAGAATTTACTCTGTACAGCAAAAATGGGCGGGAAAGGAGTCGAATCTAATGGCAATTGATAGAGATGAAAAATTAATACGCAATGCATTTTCTCAAATAAAAGTGGATACACGCTATTTAAAACGAAAGGTAGAGGAAGATATGAAATTTTGTGATATGGTAAAACCGACCCCACGCAAAAGGGCAGGACTTTTTATCGCGGCATCTTTGGCCGTATTTATTTTGCTTGGAGGTACAGTATATGCTGCGGCGGTTGGGCTGGGGCCTTTTGATCGGTTTATGATTGACCACGACCCGGCTTTTGGCGAAATTGTTGAGCCTGTAGAAATATACAAAATATCCCACGGGCTGCGCTTGGAAGTTATTGCAGCACAGCAATTTGGCAGCAATGCACTTTTATATGTGTCTGTGCAAGATATTAGCGGGCAAAATCGCATCACCGCGTATTCAAGCATGTTTGCAGATAGGCCAAGGCATGAGCCGTTAGATGACGGTGCAGAACTACGCGTTATACACATGGGTGGATCGACTGAGTTAATTTACTTTGATGAAGAAACAAATACAGCGTATTTCCAAATGGAATTTCAACAAGACATTGCCGGTTCAGGGGAAATAGAGCTTGTTATAAACGAATTTACGTTTTATCGTGGAAGCATTGCAATTGATTTTCCTATTCAGTTATCTCATTTAACACAAGCGCCAACTCTGCCATTTACAACTTGGAACTCTGACCTCAATAAAATTCTTAAACCAAGTGGCCCTGGTATGTTTCCCGGATTGCAAAGTGGTGGCACAGACTGGATTTCTGGAGCGGCAATTATAGACGATAATTTGCATGTTCAGTTGGGAGCCAGTGGAGATTCAAGTCCGATGATGCTCACGTTAACAACACCAAATGGAGAAATGGTTTCACCCATTGATCAAATTTGGGTGCTTGCCGGACAGGACTTCCAACCCTTAGAGGATCAGGTGCTTTCTGGGGATAGAACAGATCAAATCCCTTACAGGCTTGCAGAGGTGGTTTACCCCCTAAATATGAATGCACTAGACGATTACACTGCACAAGTTTTAGGTATGGTTCATGATTACGTTCAAGTAAACTGGGAAGTTTTAATACCGACAAGCGATACCACCAACTTGATTCGTGGCTGGGAAGGTGCAAAACAGTATAGAGACATTACCTTTGAATCTGTTAGCCTTACGCCATTGGGTGTTAGATTTGCTGGAAGCAAAGAAAATATGTATTCCATAATGGTTTTAATGGGCGCGGATAACGCCGGACACATTGCCGTTTATGTAGAAACAGCGGCAGGCACCATAGCCCTTCAGGAACACCCGAGCATAGGCGTTTCTATGTGTCCAAATATTCCGGCATATATATGGGACGAACCGGCTCGTGAAGATTTAGTAATTCCTGCTGTATTTCATGGGTTTGCAAGGGCAGCATCACCGATTGATGTTGAGTCTGCTACGGCGGTAATAATCAATGGTATTCGCATTCCCCTTCGCTAGATTTGAATAGACTCTTTCACAAAATCAGTTGGTTGTGCGCAACCAACTGATTTTATTTCTCGGAAATTTCTGTTATACTTGCGACTGACACATATAAGAATTAAGGAGGATGAAAAATGGCAAGAGTAAAAATTGAAAATGAACAACTGGTCATTAATATGAAGGGCATGCGAAAATTTTTTGCACTGAAAAGTGAAGTTTCTGTTCCGCTAACCAGCGTAGAATCGGTGACAACAGGTTTGGATTGGAAAGACCTGCCGAATATCCTTGACAAGGTGATGGGAACTAATTCAAATGAATTATACTACGGCGGCACATTCCGTGAAGGCGGCTTTTGGAACGCTGATGGGGATAAGGTATTTTTCGACTTGAAACGTAAAGAAGAAGCGATTGTTATTACCCTTAAGGACGAGGAGTTTAAGCGGCTAATTATTGGCTGCGAAACCCCGGAAGAAACTGTTGCAATCATACAACAGGCATTAAATAGCAAGTAAAACTGGGCACATATATTCGCAAGTCTGCAACTCCGATTATTGTGGTGCATTGTTTGGGCGTGTTTGAAAATCCGGTACAAGCGGGTTTTCAAACACGCCCTAGGCTTTTTTATGTACCATATTGCACATATTTGTTCCTGTGTGATACTATATAAAAAAAACCAAAGGAGCGTTAGCATGAAACATTATGTAGGCATTGATTTGGGCGGAACAAACATAGTTACTGCCGTAGTGGATGAAAAATATAATATTATTTCCAGAAGCAGCACAAAAACCAAAGGCTTAGAACGCACTTTTGAAGTTGTTGTGGCAGATATCGCAAATACCGTGCACGACGCGGTAAAAAAAGCCGGAATGAGCATGGATGATATTTCATCTATTGGCCTGGGCACACCAAGCTGCATAAACCCAAAAACAGGGCTGCTTGTACACGCCAATAGCATGGGCTGGCAAAATGTTCCGTTATATGACGCACTTAAAAAGCATTTGGACAAGCCATTGTTTATTAAAAACGATGCGGATTGCGCTGCACTTGGAGAGGTTTTGGCCGGTTGTGCCGGTGAATATAAAGACGCACTGGTTGTGGCACTCGGTACGGGTATCGGATGCGGCATGATAATGAATGGAAAAATATTTAATGGCTGTGATAATATGGGCGCAGAAATGGGGCATACAAAACTTGTATACGATGGCGTGCTTTGTACTTGCGGCCAGAAAGGGTGCTTTGAGTCTTATGCATCTGCCACTGCATTAATTAACCAGACTAGAGAAGCAATCATTCGCAATCCGTCTAGCAAAATGAAGGATATGTGCGACGGAGACTTGGACAAGGTAGACGGAAAACTTGCTTTTGACGCGGCAAAACAAGGTGATAGTACGGCCATTGCCGTGATAGACCAGTATGTTTCGTACTTAGGGGCGGGGTTGTCTACACTGATTACTATTTTCCGGCCAGAGGTCATTTTAATAGGCGGCGGCATTGGCAACCAAGGAGAGGCTTTGCTTGAGCCGCTTAACAAGCGTATTCATGAACTGACATTTGCGGCCAACCAAATTGGGGTGCCTAAGGCTATCAATGCGAAACTGGGTAATGATGCCGGTATTATTGGCGCGGCAATGCTTGGACTACAGGAATAAAAACGATTATAACAGTGCAGAAAGTGGCGCTATGGCTTGTTTTAAAGAGAGGAAAAACCCCATTTTTATAAGGAGTTGCTAACAAATGATCGCATCTGAACGACGAAGATATATTTTGGAAGGCTTAAATGCCAAGGGCATACTTGGGATTAAAGAAACAGCAAGGGAACTTGGCATTGCAGAAATAACCTTGCGCCGGGATTTTGAAAAGCTTGAAAAAGAGGGGAAACTCAAGCGGGTGCAAGGGGGTGCCACGCTGGAAGAGGCGGAAGAAGTTGCGGAGCTTACCATGCGAAAAAAAATCATGCTTAATCTTTCGGAAAAAGAAATGATTGGAGCCCATGCAAAAACCCTCGTACAGGAAGGGGACTGTGTGTTTTTGGATGGGGGTACCACCATGATTCCGCTTGCAAAACTGCTTAGCAAAATGCCTATTACCATTGTTACTTACAATATATTAGCCCTCAATAAGCTGCTCAATGCTACGGCAGAGGTCATTATTATCGGGGGGAAGTATATCCCCTCCTATAATATGAATGTGGGCCCAATTGCTCAAGATATGCTAAAGCAGTTTGCTTTTGATATTGCGTTTATAGGATGTTCCGGGATTAATCTTCCCCAAAAAACCATATACAGTGCGGAAATGGAAAGCCTGACCATGAAGCGCATTGCCATGGATAATGCACTGAAAAGTTATTTGCTAGTGGATTCTACCAAGTTTAGCAAGCGCGGATTTTTTAAACTGTCAGAATTTTCGGAGTATGAAGGGGTTATTTGCAATGCCTTTGATACGAATCAAGTCATGCCCGAGAATATGGTGATTGTTTAGGGTACAAAAATAAGGCGGAAAAATGTCTAACTTTGCCCCACGCTTAATTCTCGCATACCTCACAACCCAATTCTACGTAATAATTCTGACCGTGTTTTTCATCTCATGTTCGAATATGATGATTTATGATAATATATGTTTGACATTGTCAATGGGCTATGCTATAGTCGATTGAGTTATACTACACACTGCCCACACGCTTTTTTCACATATTCTTAT
>Ga0123355_10002365_pt1 | contig 26662 bp, 9 predicted proteins | sample TergutEmb28metaG_3_FD_89872 | JGI IMG/M metagenome (GOLD analysis project Ga0123355, IMG submission 89872) | Embiratermes neotenicus P1 segment gut microbial communities from Petit-Saut dam, French Guiana - Emb289 P1 | ecosystem: Host-associated > Arthropoda: Insects > Digestive system > Gut ... | reverse complement strand
GACTATTCTGTTGAATTACCACATTGGTCGTGTTGTTCTTGGTTCGATGTGTGTTGGAGTTTCGGTGTGGTTGGGTTGGAGTGGTATCCGTGTTGCAGGCTGAAGCCTGCAACACGGATACCACTCCAAACTTTTATTCTTCAAGGAATTAAGTCTGTTCTGAATTCTAGGTGCTTGTTACCACATCGCTATTCACCAACATCATCATCGACAGACAAGAAAAATCTGTAGGCATCTAACAGTTACCCTTAAAAAAAAGTCTCAAAGAAAATTTTGAACGCATTCAAGTAATCTCCATGACTGAAATCTCTCAATACTCTCCTTTGTAGGCTACATTCTTCTACGTGGCAATATAGATGGAGACAGCAGTTTCCTCTGCTAAGTTCGCACTAGTCTACCGAAAGACACTGTGTCACATCCCAGCAGACCCCAATCCTTATACCACCAACCCTGATAACACCAAATACCGCTGGTTTATCGAACTGCACAGTAGGAAATTTCGCTCACACTCTGAAGAGAAATTTTGAGCTATCTTATAATTCTGGACTCTACCCAATATACGTACTGTTTGTATCATTCAGTGACGCCACTTTATCAAAATAGCGTGAGTTAATTTGCTTAAAATATCTGCTGCTGAAGTATTTAGCAGATGCTAGAAGTAACTGTTTTTAGAATGCTGACCTCGGATACCCTTTGTCAATTGTCCTGCATTCTTCCACAGTCACCGTTCGCGGTATAGTATAGGCAATTCCGTACCGTCTGGGGCATAGTGCATAATTCCTCGGCTCATTCAGTATTAATCATATCTACTACTGATAAATCAATATTTTAAGATACACTGTCTGTATTTAGGCCTACGTAAAAATTTATTTTAGTAAAGATCTTTGAAACAAATGCTATCTGTTCCTCAACTAGCACAACATTACTTGGCATAATAATATTTTTGTGGCGATTGTTGTCTTTAATCTTGTACCTGACTGCAGTAGTCTAAGATGGACATAATCCTTGCAGTAGTAGCTTTCATTGATTTGTCTCTGTATGGATAGGGTGTGTTTTCCTACATTAATTTAAACATATTTCATAAAAAGCCTAGACTCAATATTGGTTATTCAAATGAACAAATCTGGACATCATATGGGGCTGTACACGTTAATATCGAAACGCCGACTCTTAAATGGAGCTGAGAAATTGAATCGCCTCATGAATTTGACTACAGTAAAGGAACTGAATAAAGGTGAAGACCGAATACGGGTATTTTAAGTAGAGAAGTTATTACACGCCTGGACTTATTTGCAAACGATTGAGAATCGAAATATAAACGTGATACAACTGTAATTATTATTATTATTATTATTATGTGCTCAAGATCTTGAGGCCTCCTGGCCAACTCTAGTCTCAATATAACAATCCACACGTCTGTTTTACGGGCTAATGTGTTTCATTTGCCTGCTGGTTGATACAGCGTTAGTCAAACCGACATATATTTCTAATGAAGACAGTTCTGCAGTTAGGTGCTAAGGTACATCAACATCCTACCACAAAGCCTGGGAATCATGCGAGCACTAGTACGTTTGTTTCCTTGTAATAAGCAAGGTGTCTCACATTAACCTCCCTCAATTTTTTTTTCCTCCCCCACCTCGAAGCCTTACTGTGGGATTTGTAAATTTTAACTCTGATCATGCTTGTCAAAGCGAGCTAGACCGTTTCGCCTCTCACCCCGGCCCTACGCAGAGTCACAAAAGTGTAATGTAAGACTAAGGCAGGGGAGGCCTTGTCTTAATCTTGGGCTGAATATTAAGTCTAACTGGGATTTAGAAAGTACTTTCAGTTACCTCAGGTGTCAATCCTCATTTCTTAAAAATCGAAAGTGTTAGGTCATGTCTTGCCTGGGTGTATCGACAAGGAACATACAGCTCCTTAGCAAGCTGCTATTCGCTAAGATGATTAAGAAACTCCCATCCCTCTATGGATCTCGAAAACTGTTCACAACAACCATCAACTCACTCCGTCTTGAGGTAACTGTAATTCAAACCATCTTTCATCCGTTTTAATATTATAATTTCATCTTCGCAAATGTTCCCGACCAATATTTTGTATCATTTATTTGCGGGCGTGCTATCTTTCCTGCCAGCCTCATCTGGCTTCGAATATTCTAAAATATTTGGAGATGAATAAATTAGTTGTATTTAAATTCCTTAATTTTCCTTCCACTTCGTCTCTCGTTGAACATTTTCTTTTCAGCAGCTCGCATGCAATCTACAAGTGTAGTCGTACCATGGGATGATGGCCACACCCACCTGCAGTAAACTATGTTTATACTACAAGAAGAGATCTGAAGAAAGTTTAATGTGCATATGTATGTGTCTGGTTCATCAGGACACGTTCTTGCCTTTATTAATTATACGGAATCTTAAAGAGAATTGTGTATTGTTATTATTTACTGGCAAGTGCAGGGGTAAGATTAAAGTTAATTTTTCGGTGTAGCTAGCTGGCAGCTCAAAGACGTAACGTCGTTAAAAAAATTCATTATACTTAAAAGGGACTGCGTGTGGGCCTAATCAAAGTCCGGTTATTCACACACATTTAGGTTGTGTCGCCGTTTGATGTACCCAGCACCCTCAGCGATGGTGCACCTCATCCGATGCGTATTCAGGTTAAACACACGACTGGCCTATCTGCTTAGTTGTTTGTGTGGCTTATCCGGTTTCTCAGATGCCGCTAAAAGCCAACAGAGTTGCTAGCAACTTACAGCAAACCTCAAGTACCTGAACATACTAAAAGCATGCAGTGCTTGCAGTGTCGACCGGTTGGTACTCCTGCACAGTCACTAATGGCGTCATTTACAATAAATGTCAATTATTTCAACTTCTGTATGCTTCAAAATAAAACAAAACATCATTTTCTTGAAGATGGACCGTGTTGTGTTAGCCAGGAAGCACAAATTCCTTCTACAGCAATAATTATATACCTTATAGTGTGAATTTCAATAAACATCTCTTCCATAAACACAGGTTATTTTTTCAACTGAATTGTAAATCAGAGACCAAGGTGGCCACCTCTTACCTAGCCCTACTGCTGAACAGTTTACCATAGTCCGAGGCCTACTGCATAGAAGTTTGGATCATAGTCCCTCTCTGAATTCGATTGTTTCCCCTCCTCTTGATGCCAATACACTGTTGTAGAAAAATGCACTGCATTAAGGAGATTCGTCAGGAAAATTTAATTTGACTGTAACCCTGTACATATTTTCCAACCCGCCTAAATTCATCATTCATTCCCCCTTTAACATTTAATGTCCTGCTGTAGTTTATATGGGACTAACATCTACAGTTGATACAGTATCTTTAAAGTAACAAAGGGATTAAAGAAAATGTATGTAGGGAATGTGGAAGGTAAAAACGATAAGGAACGTTTAGTTCAATCAAAAGGATTACGTACTATTGGATGGTGGACTCTGAAAATATATATTAGAGCATAATTTTGATGAAGAACTTCCTCTAATGCGGCCACTTGGGGTACAGAGGAAAATGTCGAAGTTGATGTTAAACTAAATCTTGGGTGAGTGTATATACTGTGTGTGCGGGCGTTTGTTTGTTATCACAAGATGTAAACTGAAGTACAAATAACTCAAGATTGGTTTAAATGGCGGGCGGGTGTCCAAAATTTTATTTTACGTGGGTCGGTAAGACGTGCCTGAACAGCAACAGCCTGTAATATAAATAAACTCGTCTGCTTTTCATGACCAAATTGCACATTTCTGCAGGTTAATACAGTCTAGTTCACACAACCGAAGAAAGCAACATTACGACTACTTGTCAGTTTAAAATAAATCCTTCAAAGTTAAGCGTCAACTGCGCACATAAAGTAAAAACTTTAAGTCCATATCGAATTCCTTAAGCTTTTATTCTAATATCTAATTGACACTGAACGCAGTCATCGTAAAATTTGAGAATAGTAAGAGTGTGAGAGCATCACAAATTTCATTTTATAGAGTGTACTATATAAAGGGTTGTTAGAAGTGATACTGATAGTTACCATCTGGCTTCAAATGATTAATTAACAAAATTAAAACAACATCCCTCGGGTGTTGGAGGTCCAAAGCCCACATCATTTAAGGGCAACTAATTCTGCAGTCTGCCCTGTACCTCCCACCCAGATGATATTTCCCCAACCCTCTCTCAAATGTAACCTTTCTTGCGGGGAAATCATCCTCAATCTCCTCAATGTCTGTTAGCAGTTCACTTACCTTTGATAAAAGCACACTCAGGCATAGCTAAAAACATTAAATTCTATCATTCCCTAATAGAGATATTCCTCTTTAGAGGTTATATTTATATATCTACAGGCTCTCTCTTTCGTGCTTTAACAAGACTGAAAAAAAGATGTGTGAGTTTTAGCTTATTTTTATCTGTCTTTTAAATGTCTCCTGTATGGGCCATTTACTTTACTTTTATAGTTGACCGTAAAAACCCAAGCGAGACGCCACAGCCAGGCATGCAGAGGATACGCGCGACCGACAGTCGGTGGGCTGGGTATGTGCGGAACATGGCGGACGGTCGACGGGAAGAAGCTGCTGCTGTTGGCGGAATGTGGGCTACCAATCGCCGAGCCCCAACCAGGCCGACCCCCGTACTATGACGTGAGTACAAAATGGCGTTTTCAAAGAGCAATGTGGACTTTTAAGACATGAAAATTGAAATTTGAGATACTTGCGTTTTTAAAAACGTGAATAAAAGACGTTACAATTTCTATAATGAACCGAAACCTTGTATTCAAAAACACGTTGTAACAAATACGTAATTCCTAAAAATCAAGAACACTATTTGTTTCGGTGATCCGTGACGCCAAGTTCTTTATGGGGAATTACACTTCCTTGGTCAAGATATTTCAGCAGTTTTGCAGCACCCTAAGTTCCATTACCGCGTTAGCAAGAACCCGCCAGCTATCCCTATCGTGAGCCTGATACTGTATACTGAGTCCACCCACTTTTTCCCATCTGAATTCTGTACGTTACATTTTAATATTATGCGAGATTATTAAGCTTACGCTGAGGCGCAGTTGGGTTATTCGCTCAGGTTGGATGTTGCGCGAAGTTGGCTGGTAGTAACAAACTGGCAACCAAAGCCGCGCAACATCCACGACAAGCAAACACCTCAATTTCATTTATCTTCACTCTTTCTATACCTAGTTCTTCCAAATGTTTTTCCTTCGCTTTTTCCCAACAATGGTCTACTTTGCTCATCTCTCCCTTGTATGCCTCATGCCCCGCCTATCTGATCCTCGTTCATTCGATCTTCCTAGTATTCTATGGCGACCGAGAGGAATTATTCTCATTGTAAGCCGAAATATTTTCAACAGCACTGTTCTATCCGACACCTGCTTTCCGCGTAAGCCTACATTAACCGTTACTGTTCTAGTTTTTGTGTATTAGACAACAAGATAAAAGATTCTAAACCGAATTATCTTCAGTATTTAAAGAATTTAACCACCTCTTCGTTTATTCTTGAATGGTTTTTTATTGGTGAGTGTCCCAGGATTTGCGCTTGGTCACAATGGAAAGGGTATGTTAGATTATCTGTATGTCGTTCTTTTGTTCCTAAATAAAAAGAAATTGACTCTGAAGGCAACAGACATTACCATATTACCGGAATAGGCTGCAACAGACACAGGCCTACACCCAACATTTATTTGTGTTAATTTGCTGTAGGTGTTAAAATTAACCATACACAAATTATAGTGTATTTTCTGTTGCTGCTTATTTAAAAGTTCGCAAGAACATCCGCGTCCAAAGGGAGGGGACTTACAGTTTTTGAATACTTGTCTCGGAAAAGGAAGGAAATGTATTTTTACGATCATGCTGTCTGTGTTTGTTGCTGTGGGCGTGCATTTTAACTTCTGAATCAACAGAATAACTTTAGGGACAATTTGAGGATTTTGAAGAAAGTTTGGTATTGAATGTAAGTGATTAGAATCTGCTCGTCACAAACATACAACTTGCTCATAAGTATTCCTCGGCCTACATATTTGGTGTGAAGTATTGTCTGTAGGGTGCGAGTTTCAAACATGACCACAAATCGAAAATTTGCTGATATTTCCGTCACAATTATAAGTTTTTGCGGGTTCTGTAGGCCTTCTTATATAGGCTTATAATTATTCACAGCAAATATGCAGTAACAGTATTGTTTTAATACAATTATAGGTCACTAGATCGTTGTAAGTCTTTTTGTTGTGTAGGAATTTGTGTAGTAGAAATGTAAAGATACTGCCGGCACAGCAGAAAATTACATAAGTTGTATTCCTTGTAGTCTGTAAAGAATCTGTAGTCTGTGCTATAGAAGGGTAAGTTTAATAGGGTTCTGTTCATAACTCGTTGTTTCTCTATCTGATAATTATTGTGGGAAAATTAGGATATGAACTTAATTTTGTTTAATTTTGGTGTGTGGTATCACACTATGTTCTTTAGTTTGAATCAAAACTAGGTTGTCAGTCCACACAACTTCATTGATAAACAAGTTTTTTTCCCCCCCAGTAACTAGTAACATGTTTCGGCTTTTTTACTGAAGCTGTAACCAGGCTACAGCATTAAAAAAAATGTAAACGAGTAAAAGTAACCCCATATCGCACATCTGTTAGATTTGGCAGTGATGTCCCACAGCTTAAAATAGCTAATTATAAATTACATTTTTTGTTTAGCCCTTTTTTTGTTTGTTACGTTGTATTATGTTGAGTAGAAACTGTATGAAATTCATCTGAACCCTTTAAAAATTTTAAATTGTGTTAGTTTTTGTGTTATAATTACTTTTGTTGAGGGTGTCGACTGAATGAAAAAGGAACTCTGACCGATAATCATGGTTACTGAAATGCCGAGATACTTAACAGCCTGACCGATATAAAGCTGCAGGAGAGAATGTCATACTTTTGTGGACCACAATTATGGGTGGGTTTGTTAGGGAGAGCATCAGTTTAAGTAGCATTGACTTACAAAAACAAAGTCGTGACTCGTTTTATTGCAAAAGAAAGCGTCCTTGCACTTACGAATGCAGCATGCCGCAGTCTTAGCGCACCAGCACTCTCTTAAACATATTCTAAATTGTTTCAATAGATGCCACAGGCTGCAGGCATATGAGTTAGGCTATCCTGTTTAAGGGACAGGTTGCATAATTTGTTGCGAAAAGTACTGTTAGCTAACAGATTCAGTAAGTTCTAAGACTCTCACAAATAATAAACTGGCATAGGCCAATATATAGGCCACATCTTGTGTCTGTCACAAGGAGTGTTGCTAAGTAACAGGTCCAAAAATGCTGAGTTTTTTCGAAACAATGAATCGTATGAAAAGTGGGGTTTCTGTACGATAGACCTGGTGTATCTAACAATTCACTATTCAGCATACGGCTATATAAATCTTCCACTGCGGAATCGATTATACGTTTGAGCATAAATAAACCAAATTATTTGCCAGGCACAGTAAGTTATATTAGGCTGTATAGAGTCTGCCAACCAGGGTGCTGTAAAGGTTAGGTAAAGTTACAGTTCACCCTAGAACAGGACACAAAGGCGCAGAGAGGGAGTAGAGGTATAGGTCTACTCTTTCTTTAACCTCGGCGCTGGATGGGGTGGGTGGTCAACGCTACTACCCGGCTGTTTACCCCCGAGAAAGACCCGGTAGCTTTTGTATAAGTCTGGACGGGTGCGGGAAATCTTCAACCACACCGGGACAGGATCCTCGGACCGTCCTTCCCGTAGCGAGTCGCTATACCACCTGAGCTCTGCTGGCCCACAACCACTCGTCTGTAGCACACGAAAAATAAAACCAATTTTAAAATGCTACAAGACTGTTAATTTTGGCCTTCTTGTCTGCATAACCAGCTTGAATTTTCTCATTTATCTTATGTCACAATGTTAAATATCCACCTCAGTTCTACTTCTGTAATTTCATCCTCCCACTCATGTAACTTCATTCTTGTTGTAACGAAACTGCATGTTTCTAAACAAATATATAGTATATTTAATATTTTGTGTTTATTCAATTTGTATTTCCCTGCCGCCTGTTGTCGCCAGCAGTCCCGTACGACCTTAAATTCGTCTTAACACTGATTTAGCTAAAGCGCATCTTTCGAGGATCGCATCTTGCACGATGGACACCGGTTTTCCGCATATTTAACGATTTGAAATGGCCAATTTCGGTGCCACACTACTGAAGTAATACGAAATCAAACAACCAGATTCGTAATTTTAAGGGCTGTAATTATCTCGTTCGTTCCATGCAGTAAAGTTAACCATACTACAGGGTTTTGCATTATGCTAGCCGGCACAGATGAGTTCAGCGATTATCTGCGCTAATGTAACTTTATGTAATGGAAACCATGTAGCTTGCAGTTCAGCCTTACAAATTATTGTGTTGAATTATTGCAAGCAGAATATTGTATGCAGCACTTCACCGCCATTTTAGCTTGATCAGGTAGACACTTGAGCGAGAATTTTGATCTGTCATTTATTGTTATTCTCCATTTCAGTCTTTCCAATTGTTGGACTCCGCGTGTTCCTTAATCGTTCGTAGGATGTACACAATTTTGTACATGGCGTAGACGTATTATATGAAGCTCAGTCCTGTCCCATTTTGTAAATTTGGGGATAATAATTCACTGTTTATTAGATTTTAAAATAAGCAGTTAATTAAAAACAGTATATCAGTGTGTCATATTTCCTACCGGATCGCATGATAAGTTTCTGCACATTTAGCCTATTTGTCTTGTGCCTGCATTTGCTTACGTCAGTCTATTTCTAAGCCCATGTGATGGTGAATCAAATTCTAAATTTATTCGACGATGAAGATTCAGGGCCCGATGATATGACGTAGTGTATGTTGGCGTAATAGTTAACTGACGATTTACAGGCGCTTGCTGTCTCCAGTCACTGAATAGTTCAAAAAGATGTATTAAAATTGTAATAAATTGGAAGAAAGTGGCAATACATTCACGACAAGCCAATGGAAAGGACTGCTTTGATTTTGACGTGTAGGCCTACATGTGAAATTTATTCATGATAAATCATGGAAAAATTGTTTTAAGCATTAACCCTTTAAAGACGAAGCACGGACGGCTGTATTTAAAGGCCCAGTCCGTACCGCGCTGTAAACACTTTTCATCTCGGTTATAAAAACCAATCAGTTTATGCTGTAATTGGCACAAGTCGCTGTTTGTTCTCCGATAAATACAAAACACATAAATTCAGTGTGGGCACAATTGTTGAACATTAAACATGTTGGTGCATCACCTAAGCAGTAGGCTTTAGAAGGTTAATATTCAGTTTATATTGGTGGCCTACAGTCTCTCTCATGCAACAGTGGACTTAAGGTAATTTTTATTCCATCATTAAATTCACCATCTTTTGTTTCATTTGGCATTGTTAAAAAATTGTAAAAATGTCGACAAGGCAAGAATTACAAATCATTTAAGGCCTTGTGGGCTATTTGTCTCTGCTTTGGCTTATGGGTAATTTAGGAAAGTATGATTAGTTAGGTTATATAGATGTGATTTCGGTATACAGATATTCACAATGGATGAAATGTAACATGTTACTACATTTAATTGCTAATTTCGTCACTTATACAAAATCCCCATGTTGCAGCACCAAATATTTACTTTCCATTGTTTGGTTACTGGTTATTTATGATCTATATAGTATGTTTTAAACTTTGTTATTCAGTATTTTATGCGATCGTTTGTCATAAACCTTAATCATAATAGGCTTGGGTTGCCACTGTAACTAAACTCTACCAATTATATTTACAAATAAATTTTTCTTATACTTTAAGCTTAAGTTAGACATATAAATGTGCAATAGAGTTGCTATTTTGTGCTCAATGAAGCCTGTATTCCACAAAGTGGCTTAGGTACCACGTAATTATCATTATTATTTGTTATCACCTGTATACAGAGCATTTACAAATATAAACCTGAAACAAACAATTTTTCTAGGGCATATAATATAACTGTCCCGTGGTTAAGTGTATGGTACAAGTAATGTTAGTTACAATGATAAAATTATTATTATTATTATTACTATAACTATAATCTGTGCACAGTGATAGGAGTTGCACGTGTAAGAAACTTTTGTTTTAACCAATTAATTATTTACATTGGTCGAATGCTAAATAAACTCTATCCCATGAATTATTGGCTACAACACACTGTATAATGGATTAAACACCATCAACACAAATAATTTTTATTATTTTATGGCAACGAGTTGCGACCAACGTTGGTCATTTACAGGCCACTGAGACATCACAGTTATAGTATACAACCGAATTACTGAATATTAATAACTGAGCTCTTACTTGTTAATTTTATGAACAGCATGTTGCCTTGTCACTGTCATTGTTATGGTGGCTGTTAAAATTTTGGTATTTGTATAATTAAAATGATAAGTTATAAAATTTAAAGGCTTGAGTGGTCATGCTTCTTTGAGGTTTTGTATTATTACTGTGCCTGTTGAGAACCGGGTATACCGTCGCTTAATTAGGGAGTTTGCATTGTTTTATATAGTTCGTAAGGAAAGATATGGCGCGTAATATTGTACATGCTGGTATATTTTAGTTATATGAACCGTATTTCGCTGTCGTTTCTTGTTTAAATTCAGTACTTAACCACATTAACTTCTGCTACTGTTCATGAAGTATTGGATCCGGTATCGTAAACAAACTATTCGTCACTAATAATGAAAATAGGTATTCCTTGTGGTACTAGTTAACGTTTTTGAGATCTTTAAGTTTACTTTTCACTTGGGAAATGGGCATCTCTTTTCTTTCTTTCGCCAGTTAGGTGGCATTCTGAAGAAATTACATTCCATGATGGCGATCATCAAAACTACAAAGAATTGTGTACTAGCATGCATTCAGACGTCAGGCACAAATTCTACTCAGACAAACAGTACTATAATGCCAATTTTGTTAGTTTACACTTACCACTTATTTGTTCAAGGTTTTTTATTACTAATAATTACTAATTTTAATTAAGACAATATTTAAAATGAAACAAATTATTTTTCGTTGTCGGCCTTTGCGTTGGTTTCGTGCTTCCATCACAAGTCTCGGATGTTGGCTTGGGAAGGGAAGTAGGCTGCTCCAATATGGCGTCTTTCCCCCCCTTTCAGTGGTAGCGCAAGCTACTATTTGGAAGGCAGAATTTGAAAACACAACGAAGATTCACATGCCAATAATAGAATACGATCAAAGATAAACTATTTAAGAATATTTTAACACTTTTGAAGATCTGGTATTGATTTATATGCGACACCAGCGTTGTTTCTTAGGGGCTAAAAACAGCTGAAGACCAAACCAGTTTTTCACTGTAACTCTGGCTCCGCCCAGCTGTCTGTTCACTGGAGCTTGACAAACGCCGGGGTACCGCCATCTTGGATGTGGAGGTTGCAAGGCATGCTGGGTAGAGAGAAACGATTTTGAGATGGCTTCTTGCTCATCTCTCTTTTTCTTAGTCGTCTCGCTCTGTTATCCAACATTTCTTGACTTTTACGTGTAAAGTAACTATAGTAATGGTAGTGTAATGAGTGTAAATGCCGCGAAAAGGGTTAACACAAAGATAAGTTTAAGCCCATTACATCTCACGAAAACTTTTATTATAAAAATGATTTGCACTGGAGACCTAAGCCTACCTCATTTTTGTGTACAGGCATTGCTGAATGTTTTTGACTTTGAGGAAATAGTATTCTGTCTTCTGACAGATTCAGAGGTTGTTGATGTTTCCGACCGTCACTACATCGTGTGTGCGTGCTATACCGGTACTCCTTGTTGTGAGGTGTTACTGTAGCGGTGTGCCGTCTTTTAGACGCTTATCGTATTATAATGCTTGCCGATATAAATTACAGATATAGGCCTACGTGGTCACAATATTTAAATATTTAAACAATCAGACGTAACTTTTCTGTGGAAAAGCAGAACGTATTACTTATTTTATGTATAACCATTATAAACCTTACATTCGAGACCCCAGCTGGATAATTACTTAATTGTCCAATTTTGACTCTTGTACCCAAAGTTGGTGCTAACGGCCTAATTATTTTAATATTGCTTATTAGGAACCAGCTGTTTTGTACGTGCTTACTGGATACTAGATTCTTTTTCACCTTAACAATAAACTTAATCGAAGTACCAAGAAGAAATAATAACTAAGTTTCTGGTCCATGGAATTAAAAATGTACAATTATTTTTCAGTAAAAAAGTTCATAACTCTGATCATGTAGGCCCATTAAATAAGGTTAAAAGAAAGTTTCACTTGCATACCCTTGATATAAACCCGTAATCAGGTTGAGGATGAATGTAGCTGTGACTGAGGGGTAGTAATATATGAGCCAATATGAACCTAATTATCCCATGGTATGACAGAATTCACATTACCTATCTTACAGAATTACACGTTACATTTAATTAAATGAGATAGCGTAAGGATGCTTACTTAACCGCGAGAAAAAATTGCTTTGACATCTAAAGGGCTGACCTATTTTATATTGATAAGTGTTCTTAAAATTTTAAACGAATTTGTCTCTTTATTACGTAGTTAAAACACGCGTTATTTGCTTCTTCTCTATTCAGAAACGTTGATAAAAATACGGATATATTTTTCCTCTGCTTTGAATTACTGTTTTAGGTGTTCTTCACTTCATGAGAACGAAAGAAACATGCTTCTTCAATATACACGGTTTGTCTATCTGTGAATAAATAGGCCTATATATTTACAGCCTATAGAAATGTAGGTATATGTAGGTTGTTTATTGTTAGTTACCCTTGCTTCTTTCATTACAAGTACCACTACCAGATACATGCACTTTGGTAGAGCCTTTTTAAGGAAGGTTTATTAAATGAGACGAAAATTTCACATTCCAACACCGTTGTCCAAAATAAACACTATATTATAGACGAACGTAACCGTAAAGTTATTTAATTAGTAAGTATAAACATCGTTCAGCAAGTCGGATAAGGGACGAATTTTTTTCAATTTTATTACGTTTTAAATTGCGATTTCAGGCTTACATTTTGACATAATTTATGTTGCTTTGTCAAATCAATTGTATACAAGAAATTGGCCCAGTTTTCTGGACATAACAACATTTTTTTTTGTATCAATTTGTACTTGTACTAGCGGGCGTACATTCTTCCCTCAAAACAGAAATCACTAAATATCACTAACGCGTAAAACGCTCTGGAAGGCAACACTACAGCAGGCGCTTCTAAACAGGTTTCTTAAATATAATCATATCAAAAATTCGTTTAACGGTCGTTTCTTTGTTAGGCTGTTTGCCTACAATGTTAGAAGTATCACTAAATATTGTATACCCTTATTGCCAACGAAATTCAATTATTGATTTTTTATCAACCCTATATGTCGTTATACGTTCTGGATCAATTTGCTAACTTTGCAACACCCACGCGCAGTAAAATAATAATAATAATAACTATTATTATTATTATTATTATTTACTGCAATTGGGTTGTTACCCGGTGGCAGTGGTTATTTTACATGTAAACAAAACATGAAATTGGTTACTACTAAATTTAAGTCGGGAGGGCTACAAGAGAAGCATTTAGTGGCAACTTGGAATTTTGGGAAGAATCTCAGCATTTGTTTTTAGGCACCGGGAAACCCCCCAAAAAAACCCTGTGTCGAGATGACCGGTCGCAGGATCTTCCGAATAGTGACTTCTAGCCAGCAGTCCGGCTTCTAGAGTACTAAAAAAAAAAAAAGCAATGCCCACAAAGAACAACAAATACACACAACAAACAAAAAAACTAAAACAATAAACATGGTAAACCAACAACAATTACACAAAATACAACTTAAAACTAGAAAAAAAAAAAACAAACGAGACAAATTAGAATTTTACAACATGTACAAAAGGTAAAAAACACCTAAGCAAGAGAGTACTGTGTACAGTTTACAATTGCTTTAAAACCCCTATTTCCTTGTGGAAGAAATATTTCGTAGGAAACCACATGAAAAGTTCAGCATAGTGTTTTTGTCCTCTAGCTGTTCTTTCATGCTTGTCCTGGGTTTCAAGCGTAGGCTTTTAATTCATGAGATAATTTAGAGTCGGAGGGTGTGGCAGTAAATACATGTTGCATGTTTTTGTTCCTGTCGCCTTTGTGTTTCTTATATTGTGAAGCACGTGTTAACAACTTACGATGTAACGCAATCATTTTCATGCTGATATTTAAGAAGTCGTAGGAAAATATTAGGCTTGGAACGTGAAAAATGTCAGTGTTCAGTAAGGACAACGATTCTTGTTTTATACATGATTTGTTTTACTCCATACTAACAATGAAGTTGCTGTATTACAATGTCTCGAGACGTTTTATGGCGTCACACTCTTAGCATGTTTCATTCACATGCTGTTGACCAAATAAATCAGTGCATTGCCTGAGGCTTTCTTATGGAAATGTACTTAGTCGACTGAAAGCTAGCGAAGAAATGTTCTCCTCTCGAACTATTTTGTATCTCGATGTTTTAACACCATTGCAGTTGTGATGTGAGATGGCGAATTTTGGAAGAGTATAGCTGAAGACCTTCTGTGTTGTTTCTCCCTGAAATAGACGCCTGAACATTTAGAAAAACAGTCACGTCTGTAGATAAATTAAAATTTTGATGTTTTGTTGACCGTGCATCTCAGTATAATCGTAGTAATTAACCAATTTGATGCACAAAATCTTGTTTTATAATAAGTGTATTAAATGACTCTACATGTTTCGAGCACTATATGCTCATCATCAGGTCAGAATTGTATTGTACAACCTCTGGTATCATCACACCTGTAGGTGGCCGTCCGGTGCACCAGACGGTCACCTACAGCACAATTAGAGAGTACAGGGACGTTCAGTTTTTTAGGCCTACAACGATAAGTCTGTTTATTCATGAAACAACTGAAAAACAACGTCTCATTTTAATTATATTTATTTAAAATTCTTGCGTTTTATAGAATTGAAGGTATTAAAGCTAGATTATGAATGTGATTGCCCTTTCATTCCCTTTCATACCAAATACAGTGATAGTCACAATAATTGCTTTAGCTATTTTGTCCGAATAGAACTTTACAGTTCATTTCCTATGACCGGCAAATGTACTTACCCTTTAACAGTGAGTGATATGTGTGTGTGTGTGTGTGTGTGTGTGTGTGCGCGCGCGCGCGCGAACGAACGCGCGTCTATGTAAAATATTCAACCTTCCACACGATCATGGACGCTTTGATTAACGTTCTTACTATCTCGCTAGTAGAGTCATGTTGCTGCAGTAAAATACTGCATGTGGATTCTCGCTTTTTGCTGTGTCACCAAACTTGTTTCCTGTAATTGCTTACATCCGGAATTAGATAGTATTTTATTCGGTGCCTAGACAAACACAGAAACTATTGGTTTCAACTTACAGTATCTATGCTTGGTCTTTGTGTTGCATCCCGAGTAAGGCAATCAGATGACGAGAAAAGGAAGTAAGAACAGAACATGTTGCTGCGGAACCTCAACACTCTGTTTATTCCATAGCGATTGCAGCGAGGTAAACCACTGACCTTGGTCGGGTTATAAGTCTGTAATTAGGTTCCTGATTTCTCCCTGGATCACCCTTTCAATTCCCTCAGTTTTCCTTTAGATTCCTAGTAAAATATAATTTGCATAATAACTGGTTATTTTATTTTCGTGCATAGAGCTTATAGCAGGGTGTAGGCTAATCTGTTTAAAATTGTTATTCGGTAAATGAGTGTTTTTGCACTTTGTATCCAATTCTATAATATACAAAGTTAATGCCTCGCACGATAAACGGAGGACATGATTAGAATGAGGGGGGAGCTTGAGAACATGATGCTAAGGAAAATAAGATTTAGTTCTAACAAATGACAGAAGGCTAGAGAAAATTGAATAGGGGGAGGGGGGGTGAGATATTATGTTTTATGGCTGATATGCTTTATGAATTTAGTCTGTGCAAATTCTCTTTCATGGTTATAGGAATACTTAAAACTTAATAAATGACTATCTCCATGAAACTAACAAACCCTTAACCAGGTAGGAAATATCGTGCATTTCGTTCAGTCAGAAGGTACATTGTTGGGTTCAGAACAGGTCATCACTAGTCCATAGGCCTATCCTGAATAAGTGTGTTGCAACTGATCCATATTCTAAATCAAAATTGATTGAGCTGTTATTGTTGACCTTGAATTTATTCGTACTGTATTAGTTTCACGACTGTGTTTTAGCAGCAAGTCAGTTCAGTATCCTTTGTCGTTCCCACAGGTACATGTTTCTTTAAAGGAGTTTCGTTTCTTCAGGTTTTGCAACCAAAACCCTATATGCATTTCACCTCTTCTATAAACGTGCCGCCTTCCCAGTTAATCTCATCCTTCTTTATTATGGTTACATGAACAGAAGCTTTGTTTTAGGAAAAGCGCAAATTCGGGAACTATGAAACTTTTCCGGTCTCTTCCTACCTCCCTCTTAGGTCCAATTATTTTCCTGAGAACGCTGTTTCTGAACTCCCTCGGCTTGTATTTTTCACATAATACGAGAGACTAAGTTTCACGCCCATGTAAAACAACATATAACCTATATTTCTGTACCTGTGGAAGCTCAAAGCGGGCAGATTAACCCTTTAAAGACGAATGACAAGACTACTTTATTTAAAGGACCAGTCCGTACCGCGCTGTAAACACTTTTCATCTCCGTTATAAAAACCAATCGGTTTATGCTTAAGTGGCACAAGTCGCTGTTTGTTCTCAGATAAATACAAAACACATAAATACAGTGTGGGCAGAGCGTACAGTTGTTGAATGTTAAACTGTTGGTGCATCACATAACCAGGTGGTTTTAAAAGGTTAATTGACCCATTATTCTCCGTGTCATCGTAGGCAAAGGGACACTGTCTTAGTATACGAACTAATTAGCAACTAATTCACAATAGTGGTCTTATTTTTGTCACGCATTCACACTGGCTTAAATGAGGCTGCAAGTCTTCGTGGATGTAACGCCTCTAAACTGGTAAATATCGTAAATTCGGTAACTACCATTCGACACGGCGTATTATTCCATAAAACTTAATGTTCATGTGGTAGATTATTCATCTTAATAGGGGATTATTAAGGCACAAACTCGAGAAAATGTGCACAAGTATTGAAGGCACTGCAGAATAATGTTTAAGTAAGGAATGTTGTACCTATAGAAAGAAAGAAGGCACGTGGGGTTGAGACTTAACTCCGTTTGTTCTCAACTTTGACCCTATAGTGGCCATTGTCACTCCCGGCCTCTTAACAACGTTAACAACTGTCCCCATTGTCAGTCCGTACATTTTGAAGAAGAGAAAAAGCTTTGCAACTACTGGGAAATTCTCGGAGTTGCAGCTTTTGTACTGGTTCAGTGGCCTACCGACTGAGATGCGGCTGTCGTTGTAGTCATTATCCTCCATTAAATGCTTCTATCACAATAGAATTACGACTTGAAAATGAAAGTTTCTTATTATATCAATAATCATTTATTTTGTTCACATTTACACATCTACTCTGTTGATATACATATGTAACACTACTTACGTGCGCAAGCACATGTGCACAAAGCGTGTACATGTGTGAAGCTAACGGTAAATTTCAGCCTAGTGCAGACCATGAAGACCCAGAGGGGTCGTACAGGTATAGCTCTACCTTTTGTTTAACCTTAGCGCTGGATGGTGATGGGTAATTGACACTACAATGCAGTCTCTTAACCCCCAGGAAAGAGACCCATTGTAAAGAAGAGAGGAAGGTCCCAGGGCCGGTCTAGACGTATACGGAAAATCTCGCGCCTGTCGGAATTCGATACCCGGACCTTCCATTACGTAGCGACTCGCTATACCGACTACGCTATCCCGACTCAGCGTGTCCTTGCGTAGAATCTAATAAGTTAGCATATATCAACAGAAGGACTGGCCTGAACCGTTGTAGTTTTGTCCTAAGCCGGATTAAATACATACTTTGCATATTCCTAAGGAACATTTGCACATTTTCCAAACAAGAAGTTTTACGGATCCTCAAACATAATTTATTATTGAGTAAAAAATTAAATCACCAGTAATCACACTTACAATATTGTGCATGGTCTGGTATAAATGCTTGTAGAATACCTTGCTTTACCTAAAGGATGTAAAATCATGATCATTCACGAATCTCTTTGACCTTTCCTACACTGAAGTGTCACGAGAGTAATGGGATGATCGCTCAACACAGCACGCACTTTGGCACTACAAAAAAATACATTTTTTTTTTGGTAGAACATGCCTGAGATATTTTACAGTTTTCTTTTTTTACTTATTTCTTCCGTTTTATTCGCGCGTGTCTTGGCATCTTTAACAGGCACGTCCCTCTTAATTTGCGTCTCTAAATCTTGGCTCGAAAACGTTATTTTCATTTTTTTTTCTAGGAAGAGCACAAAATTATTCTGCACATCCAAAATTTAAAGTGTTCAGTTTTTCAAACAGCACCTTCAGCCAGTGCGTTTCGCCTGTATCCTACACAACATTATCACTCATCTTAGTAATTGACCAAATTAATGCAAACATTCTTGTTTTATAATAAGTTTATTATATTTTTCTACATGTTTCGAGCACTTTTATGTGCTCGAAACAAGTAGAGGAATATAATAAACTTATTACAAAACAAGAATTTTTGCATTAAGTTGGTCAATTGCTAAGATTATACTGAGATGCACGTTCAATAAAACATCAAAATTATCACTCATGTTACGAAGAGTCAAAACTAAGTATTTTGTGAATGACTTTACAGGAGAGTTGGCCTTCGACATCCTTTACAATTTATCTTTCGATTGTTTCCTACACTTGCATCAGACTCGCTCTTCCTTTTGTCTCTGTCTTTGTTTCTGCTTCATTTGTTGTCTTATTTCTACTATGGCGCTACTTCATGTGCCATGCGAACGCTGCAAGTCACGTTTATACTGCGATACTTTCTCAGCATTTACCGGTTTAACTTTTTGTCAGGATAGAGACAGGTGGCGGACGCTTGTGTGTGCGGTAATGAACCTTCGGGTTCCGTGAAATGCGGGGAATTTCTTGACTAGCTACAAACCAGTTAGCTTCTCAAGAAAGACTCTGCACCATGGAGTGAGTGAGTAAGTATTACCTGCATCATTTTTAACTGAAGTCACATCCCCTTGTTAACAACGAAGCAGAATCGAGAACAGTGAACTGAATATTTGAATAGGCAGTAGGAAGAAGGAGTAGCAGTCATATAAAGAAAATCGGGTAATGGAGAATTCATGATAAATTTCTTGCGTTATTTGTAAAGGGTTAAAAACTGGGAACAGGGAGTTGAAAAAGCTGTCGGAATATCTATATGAAAACGTGATGGAAGAAATGTGGTTGGAGGATAACATTCAAATAGATCTTAGGGAAATGAGTGGATATTGTGTTCTTGCATTCTTAAATTTTGTGACGTATCTTGTGATTTATTAAAAGGCCGATTATTCATTTGGGACTATGAACTTCTGAAGAAGGACTTCGCCCTTTGAACTCAGAGGACGGTGTGTCTTGTTTTCATTGGAAATAAGATTACAACTTCGAAGATGGCTGTGGAATCCTTATTCTGTCTCAGGTTACGAGTCGGTGTTTGGCATAAAACTTACAATTCAGAAAAGAAGATGAAATTGAAATAAACAACGAGGATACGCTAAATGACTATCATCTTCTCAAGTTGAACGATGTTCTATGAATATAGCAGCTGAGTTGCCAGTTTTGCTGACCTACACTTGACCTTTAAATTGCACACGGCATTACCTTTAATATTAAAAATAGTATTACAACAGGACGTAATAAGTTACCAGGATGGAGAAAATTTCATAATGGGAAGCTTCAGGATTTGTTGTTCTCACCGTAGGCCTCTGTTTTATTTTTTCCCCTCCTGTGGCCCTTCGACCCGATTCCAGGTCATGTCCTCCCCTTACGGGGCTTCGCTATTACCCTCATTGGACACTCCACACTCAGAAAGACTCCTCTGTAGGAGTTATAAGTCCGACGCAGAGATCTCTACCTGAAAACTTATAACATTCACATGCCGTCGGCGGGATTCGAACCCGCAGTCCCATCAAGTGAGCTCCCTCAGACCCACGCGTTAAACAGCGCGGCAACTGAGTTAGGCGCCCTGTATTATTAGGGTGACATTGTTAAGGCAGATGTTAGGTGTGTTGTGTAGTACGTAAGGGGAAGACGAGAAGTGCATGCTGAATTTTGGTGGGGAAATATGAATGTGAGGAACCACTTCGAAAACCTAGGCTGATGTAGAAGGGATTATTGAAACGCATCTGAAAGAAATAAAACAGCAATGGCCTGGAGACAGGGACTTTGGATAGGGGCAAGTAACATGCTTTTTTGAACACGGTAATGAACTTTCTGATGCCATAAAATGCCAGTAAGTTCTTGGACGATAAACCACTAACTTCGCATTAAGTAATCCGGAGCGTGGAGTTGATCAGGCGGGCGTGGGTTTTTGTTTATGTAGCTGGACGTTTCGGCTTGGAACTTGACGTAATTTTAATAATTACAGGTTTGTGTGTGAATATTTTACAAGACGACAGGATCATGACATTAAATGCAAGCACGTGAGAGTTGTCATATTGTCCATTTTGCGTTAACGTGGGGTGATAGAGACTCATTAATGTCATTTGATAATCGCCTGAAAGTGGATAGCTTAATGTTCTGCTCTGTTGATAGAATGGAATTCATCTTGAGGCGAAGAGCTGCGCTGATTTAAGGAAATTACTTTTCAAGAGGTTCGGGGTTTGAATCTCTGACATACGATTTCAGAAACCTATAGTATTCTCATAGTAATATAAGGCGCAAACTCCGTAATTCAAACTTATGTATACAAAAGCACTGTTTCTACAGAAAGAACTTTTTTTTTTTAATTTCTGGACTGTACAATTTGGAACGCCGCTTTCTCCACCACACTGGCCCTACTCCAACACCATCGAATGAAAGGAGGTCCGTGTACATCATCTGACAAATTCAAAAGAGAAAAATATAATTTATATAAAAATAGAAAGAAAACATGAAGAAATCAAAATATGACTAAGCACATGTTGTGCTCGTGCGAAGTGAGAAAGACTAGCCTCTTTTTAATTTAAATATTGTGGCTCAGTTTGTAATTATTTTGATCCTAGTAATATTAAAATTTCCCCTTCCGTGAAGCAACTGAACCCTAAATGTATGTGTAAGTAGCTTGTGAGGGATTTCATACTATTGTAACCGGTGCCACGTCCATGCAGTACTGATACAAATAATAAGATCATTGTTTGTTTTTAAAGTACCAAGAGTGTCTGCGAACTGCGCAATGGGAAAGATGTTCAAAAGCTGGTACTCTTTCACATCGTATTAATGAAATTGTAAAAACAAAAAAAGATAAAACTCTGAATAGCGGAACCAGAGACATAAGTAATTACAATTTTATGTTTATTACATAAGTACTCGTGCCTTTAATAGCAAAACATCTCCTTCAAGATTGTTGGAACACCTTCATTGCTTTGCCTTCTTGATTTTATAAAAAAAGGTCTAATTCTTCATTCTGAGTCAGCTGAAACCTGATTTAAAGTGGCTGGACAAGACGCTGTGGGGTTAAAACATCTTCCAAGGCCAGTGTTATAACAGAACTCCATGTGGTTGTCTTGTGGTATGTGTGAGTCATACTCTGTAGATGTGGCACTGCGGGTCTACTCGGGATGCGCTTCGTTCCCGTCTAGCCCTGGATGCAAACTATCCTGGGTCGTTAATGATTTGAACTCCGAATGGAATTGCTTCATCGTCGAATTCTCAGTGAAAATCAGAATAAGTTTCGTGATTTCATAGAACTTAATTCAAGTCAAAGTTCAAAGTTCTTTCTATAGTTTTATGCAAAGGTTAATTAGTCTTGAAGTCAACATGTGTGTAATTTAAATGTGTCTTAATAGCTAACGTTTTACCCAGGAATGATAATTGGAGGAAGGAGAAGAAGAAATAGATTTGGAAACGAGAAGCCCTTAATAGACAGATTTGGAAGTAAAGAAGTCTTTTCATACTGCATGTACTGCTATGTAGAATCTTTTCGTATTTCAGAACTATAAAAAGGTAAAATGATCCCGTTACAGGCCCGGTGTAGCCCAGAGGGTGGGTAGAAGTATAGCTCTACTCTTCCATGACCGCGGCACTAGAAGGGAGTGAGTGGTCAGCAGGACGCCCCGGCCGCACTTTACCCCGGGAAAGACCAGGTACCTATTGTGCAGGAGGCTGGGTGGGTCGCAGGGCCGGTCTGGACGGGTGGAAAATCTCGTCCCCACCGGGATTCTATCCCGGACCGTCCAGCCCGTGGTCAGTCGCTATACCGACTGAGCTACCGGGCCCACATTTCGGAACTGTACATATGAATATATATACTTGACATGTAGGAGTACTGACTGTGGAATACAGTGCTATTGTATCCTCCTTCCGCACCTGCAGATGATTCCCCTAATCATGTACACTTAAGTTAGTTTTCCCCTGTTAAAGTAGTGAAGAAGGCAACTCGAAATGTTATTATGCCATGCGAAAACTGTTTTGGCTTCGTTACTTCTAAGTACCTTTCTTAAAAAGGTGTTTTGCTCGTTACTTTTTTTTTTGGAGGGGGGCGCTGCGGCCCAAAGCGGGCTATGGCCTCCCCATTCATGAGTTTTCTAAATCACACACAAAGTCAGTACGGCTCCTCTGGACGAGTGATCAGTTCGGCGCGAAGACCTCTACCTGGGTCCGGTTACGTATTTACGTAAACCCTGTTATGTTGAGCTCTTACTTCTTATTGTCACGGCTAATTCAAACTGTGAATTTTTAGACTGTCAGTTGGACTCCTTAGACGGAGATTGGGCCCGTCACTGTGCCATTTCACAGTCAGGACAACACAAGTACAGAAAAAGTTGAAATAACGACTCCAGTGTTCGAAGACGACGCACGTAAACTGCCTAATTTAAACTAGTTAATTATTAAGAGACGAATATTGGTGCTAAACAGAATGGTTCATATGTGAATGTGTAATAACGAAATAACTCTGTGAGGCAGATTACTTCTTACGAAGCTGACAGTACCTCAGATAGTCAAGAAATAATCCGCCTGTATTGGAAACTCAAATTTCAACACCCCATGAACAACAGGCCTCCAAATATCCCTGTCCTGACAGAAGTAAATCCGCGTAATCCTTGTCCATTTACTTTAGATTTATTTTAACTTCATCTTCCTCGCTTGCGCCTAGCGCAGATTTCCTCTACCAACACTACAGATTAAGATTTAAATTGCAACGTATTCTTTAGGCCTATATAATCACACAATAGTGTTGTTTGCCGTGAGACAGTAACCTAGTGTGCAAATCACGTCGGACGATAATCCAGACTATAAGCCTATCCTTTTTAATATAGGCTACACCTATAAGTTTTTTTTTTTTGGACTGAAAAGAATATAAAGCACTACAAACATAAATATAAATTATATTAACCAGTATAACGCGAGGAGAACAAAGAAGATAATTGGATTAAATTCAGTGCTTTATTTATTGACGTGCTAATAATAATAATAATAATAATAATAACAATAATAATAATTTATTATAATAATAAGCTATCTTAACAATGTATCGCCAGAAGGAAAACACGTGTAATAATTCTGGTCATTGTTTATTAATGTGCTGAGTCAGCGACTAAGTTACAATGACAGTACAAGTACAAGGACAGAATGTACAAGATCAAGGCAATAGAAGGCAACACAAACAGTCGCAACAGCGAAAACAGTAATGACAGAGGAGATGTTGATTTTCCGAAGCATGCACTTAGGCTGCATTAAGCAAACGCCAGTGAGGGGGGGTACTTTCGCCTGGTGTGCTGTAGCATGATGAGACAGAGAGGGCTACGTGTCCAAAGAGACCAACAGGAAGTCTACTAAGGAGAGTGTAATTATTAAAGTATACAAAGATGTATCTTCAGAACTGGAGACGGAAATATCGGAACCCACCCTTTCTGTGTAGCAGACTTCAGATTATTTGTAAATGAATGTAAATAGAATGTAAGAAGTAAATTACAAGGAAAACATTATTCGTGCCTGTAAAAAGTTGCACACGTTTCTGTTTTTGTCGCTAAATTGAGTCTAACAAGCTTCAAATAGTGTGATAAATTACACCTGATAGAAATTAAGAGCAGATTGAGGTCCGGAAATGCTTGCTATCATTCGGTGCAGAATCTTTTGTCTTCCAGGATGCTATCCAAAAATCTAAAGATCAAGATATATGGAAGTATAACTTTGCTTGTTGTTTTGTATGGGTGTGAAACTAGGTCGTTGATATTGCGGGAGGAAAGGAAGCTGAGGGTGTTTGAGAATATGGTGTTGAGGAGAATATTTGGACCTAGGAGGGACGAGGTAACGGGAGAATGGAGGAGATTGCATAACGAGGAGCTAAATGATCTCTACTCCTCACCCAATATTGTGCGGGTGATAAAATCGAGAAGAAAGAGGTGGGCTGGGCATATGGCGCGTATGGGTGAGGAGAGGGGGGTGTATAGGGCCTTGGTGGGGAAATCGGAGGGAAGAAACCACTGGGGAGACCTAGGCGTAGATGGGTGAATAATATTAGGATGGATCTCCAGGAGGTGTGATGTGGATATATGGACCGGATAGGGCTGGCTCATGATAGAGACAGGTGGCGGACGCTTGTGTGTGCGGCAATGAACCTTCGGGTTCCGTGAAATGCGGGGAGTTTCTTGACTAACTGCAAACCAGTTAGCTTCTCAAGAAGAACCTGCACCATGGAGTAAGTAAGTAAGACAAATGCTCCGAACTTTATACTGTTTGGCGCACTATATATATATATATATATATATATATATATATATATATATATATTGGTCGCCACGCTGGACAAAGTTCAACTAAAATTTTACTGAATCAAATGCATGCTGCACGAAATTACTAAAAATTTGTAGCAGTCTGTACCCAATGGATTTCTTTGATATCTTGATACTTGAAACACAGCTAAATGGTATGAGAAGTGATTTCCTACCTCACAAGAAACACTTTACTTTCATTATAAAGATCAACCGGTTATCGCACTGTACTGAAATAATGAGTGTGGAACCGAACGCATGAGATGACATTCCTTTGGCAGATTGCGGAACGGTTTAATGTCACGGCCGGTATTACGCTGAGTTGTGACTTTTTTGTTTTATTGAATTAAGCCATTGTCTGAAGTTGATCCTCATTCGACTAACGTTAGCTAAATTATATACCTTGAATTCAGTCAGAGCTGCTGTGATGAATGGTGCAGAACAGATTTCGCACTGACATTCATATAAATTATGTACACAATTTTAGCTCATACCTCACAAATAACATACTGGTTGTCTGTTATAAAGAAAAATATGTTAATACTGAAGTATCCAATGCTTCAGGATAAAATAGTTACACATTACTATACAAAGAGAATTATATGTTATAGGTGGTGCCGATTGTCTTAATTCATAAGGCTGTAATTTTTAATTAGCTTATGTTTTCGATTGTTTATGTCTGTGATATCCTCCACTTTTTTGCAGCTCATTGTATTTCTAGAATTGCTTTTTTTTGGGGGGGGGGGAAGCGATAAGGGCTGTTATAAAACAAGAAACATTCCTGTAGTTGGATAGTATGAGAAATGCTTCTTTTGTGGAGACCGACAAGTTCCTTCTTAAATACTTAACTAAAGCATATCGTTAGTGATGGAATGTAGAGAACCCTTTGTGGAATTTATAGATTGCTCTTTATAGGACTTTACATACTGAAGTCAGGGCTAAATGAAGTGACTTATTACGTAACTTTGCCGCTACGTCTCAAGTCCTCACGTGTCATGAATTTAAGGTATTTTAAAAATGATAAAACCGATTTTATTCATACATACCTGCAAGAAAATTGAAATAAACAGAAATAAGTAAGAAAGGGAAAGGCTATCGTGAAAGTAGTTAAATTTAAAAGCTGGCAGAAATAGGTTCTTAAACAAGTCATAAAGTGTTCTTTTACACGTCATATGTTTCAATTTGGAACGGTGCTGCATACGTGTGGTGTGTGTATGTGTGTGTTTTGGTTTTGTATGACACTGTGTGGAAGCTTACATACAACACCTTTCAGAATACAAGCACCTATTGAAGTGTAGGGATTGTGTATTCGTGATGGTAGTAAAAGGTTAGAGACCACTTCAAATTATCGTTGATGGGCAATTCTGAGCTGTGGTGAAACTGGATCGTAAAAAAAAAAAGATAGAAAGAGAGAGAAACTCAGAGGGAATGTTGCCCAATAACATTAGACCGCATAGAACAAATTTGGTGTGTTGGAGGAAAGAACATTGGTGAAACCCGGAAAAGGAAGATGTATAAAATATGGCTGATGGAATTCGACCTCTAAGAAAACTGATAACACAATCATTTTAAGTGTTTTGTCGTGTTCTTTTATACGCAAAAGCTGTAGGCTGTAACCACTTCACGATTTATTTATGTCAAATTTAAGCTTCCCCCCCCCCCCCCCCCCCCCTCCCTCACCAAAAATAAATATACTTCACAATACTCCACATTTCTTTTTTTTTTTTTTTTTCTGTTCTTTTTTTTCTATACAGTTGTTTT
>Ga0123355_10002364_pt1 | contig 26665 bp, 21 predicted proteins | sample TergutEmb28metaG_3_FD_89872 | JGI IMG/M metagenome (GOLD analysis project Ga0123355, IMG submission 89872) | Embiratermes neotenicus P1 segment gut microbial communities from Petit-Saut dam, French Guiana - Emb289 P1 | ecosystem: Host-associated > Arthropoda: Insects > Digestive system > Gut ... | reverse complement strand
GGTTCTGATTGAATGTACATCGTCCCATCCGATTTGTCGCATCTCTCTTCTGAAAACAAGTTCCAATGCTTGCCTGAGTCCGGGGTCTGTGATGACTTCGTTCGGCTGGCGATGCGCATCAGCTAGAGTGTCACCACCTGTTGCGGCCGGTGCATTTCCGGGAATTTGCTGTATCGGCGCATTGCCCATGCGCTGCTCCTGCCATGCGGTGTGGCTTTCTTGCCAGGCAATATGGCTCTCACGCCAAACTTCTCTGGATTCTCTGTCGGACATTTCTAAAATTGCCACAAGTGCGATTATGGCAAATACGATGACCAACCCGGTCACGATAATGCTTGCTTTTGTCTTCGGGGGTGCAGCTTCTTTTTCCGATTGCGGCACAATTTTCGGTACAGGGGCACCGCACATTGGGCATGTGTCCGTGATATCTCCAATTATCTTTCCGCAATATTTACACTTAACTGTCGTCAATTTGAATGCTCCTTGGTCATCTTAAAATATGTTCGGCTAGTTTGAAACTATCATTTAATCTCAGTTTACAAACCGCAATGGTATAATAATATCATTATATTGAGACTCGCACAATAGCCATTTTATGCGCTAGAACACTTTATGGATACGCTGGTCTGTATTATTCCCCGGTGTCTGCACCCTTCTCTTGCTACAATATACAGCACGCCTGACCCTGTGCAAAAAGGCCGCCCAAGAAGGAGGCCTTTTGTACAGTGTGTAAATTATACCCCAAGCTTTCTAAACCGCTCATAACGGCGCTGAGTCAGCTCATCTACCGGAATTTCCGATGTATTTTTATACCACTCGATAATCTGTGCGGACAAGTCGTGCAGCATTTTTTCCGGATCCCTGCTCTTTTCGGGAATCACTCTATCCACAACGCCCAAATCGCTTATATTTTTCGATGTCAGTTTAAGGTTCTGAGCGGCTTCATCGGCTTTTTCCGGCTCCCGCCAAAGTATGTTTGCGCAGCCCTCAGGCGATATAACTGAGTATACCGCATTTTCAAACATCCAGACTTCATCGGCAACTGCCAGTGCCAGTGCACCACCGCTACCGCCCTCTCCTATGAGAATCGACAGGACAGGTGTTTTGAGCGTCATCAGCTCCATAATATTTTCTGCGATTGCTTGCCCTTGCCCACGCTCTTCAGCACCAATTCCGCAAAATGCCCCCGAGGTATCAACAAAGCAGATGACCGGTCGCTTAAATTTTTCAGCTTGCTTCATGAGCCTGAGTGATTTTCTGTATCCTTCCGGATTAGGCGTTCCAAAATTATGCTTAATCCTGCTTTTTGTGTCACGCCCTTTTTCTGTCCCAATTACTGTAAAAGGTGTGTCTCCCAAATATGCCACTCCAGCGATTACCGCAGGGTCATCAGCAAACCGTCTGTCCCCGTGCAGTTCAATGAATCCACGAAATAGCCCCTTGATAAAATCCAGACTCGTCAGCCGGTTTTTTGACCTTGCACCCCGGACAAGTTCATAAGGCGTTTTCTCTTTGCCTGCGCTTTCTTGTTTTTGTTTTTCCTGCGCAGCTTTTTCACGTGCTTTCCGTTCACGTAATTCTTTGACTCTTTTTTCGCGCGCTCTTCGTTCTTCGGCCTTTTTTTCGGTCGGAGTCATTTCTTTATTTAGATTCTCTGTATCTGTAACCATTTGAAAACCTCCCGGTACTTCATTTAGGCAATGTGGACATGAATCCAAAACGCCCATATTTTAGCGTAATTCCCACCATGCTTCATCAAACACCTTTGCTCCTGCAAGAATTTAACTAGCTGTGTGCATTTTAAGCAGTGATGATATTATCTCTCGTTGTTTCGATCGCGGTACTATGCTGTCTAAAAAACCGTGCTCTATAAGCAATTCTGCCTTTTGAAATCCCGGCGGCAACTTCTTGCGTACCGTTTGTTCCACAACACGAGCACCGGCAAACCCTATGATTGCACCCGGCTCCGATATGATAACATCCCCTTGCATTGCAAAACTTGCGGTCACTCCACCGGTAGTTGGGTCGGTGAGCAGTGCAAGATAGAAGTTGCCCGCATCGCTGTGGCGTTTAACTGCCCCGCTGGTCTTTGCCATTTGCATAAGTGATACGATGCCTTCTTGCATCCTCGCACCGCCGGAAACTGTGCATCCGACAACCGGTAGTGCGTTTGCAAGTGCGTATTCGAACACTCTTGTGATTTTTTCTCCGACAGCAGCGCCCATGCTTCCCATCATAAAATACGGATCCATCACATACATCGCACATTTCGCCCCGTCAATGGTCGCTATTCCGCATACGACCGCTTCCGGCTCACGCGAGCTTCTTTTGGCTTGCTCCAGCTTTTCGGCATATCCTGGAAATTTGATTGGGTCTTTGCTCTCAATTTCCGAAAACAACTCCGAAAAACTATTGCTATCAGTCAGATATCCGATTCGTTGCCTTGCGGAAATACGGAAGTTGTGACCGCAGGAGCACACATGCATATTCCTGCCAAGGTCACCTATGGGATTTGCATATCCGCACACCGGACATGTCTCGGTCATTTCGATATCGCTTTCGATACGTTTGTCAGGTGAACGTCCACCCTTTTCGAGTTCGTTTTTTGGTTTTCTAAATATTGCGCCAAATGCCATTATTTTCCACCTCGTTTCTCAACAAAGTCTGTTTGATACTTTCCGCTCTGAAACTCGGAATCTGATAAAAATTCGATTTGCTCGTCAATGTTGTTTTGTACGCCATCAATAACCAGTTCACACAGAGCTGCGTGCATCTTACGGATTGCTTCTTCTCGTGTCGATGCATGTACCATGAGCTTGCCTATCAGCGAGTCATAGTACATAGGCACAGTGTATCCTGTCCACAAAGCGCTATCAAACCTAACTGCCGGGCCACCAGGCACATGCAAGAATGCTACTTTGCCGATTGTCGCGGCATTTATTCTGCATTCGATTGAATGGCCTCTGAGTGTGATGTCTTTTTGGGAGAAGTCAAAAGAAACGCCTGTCGCAATGCGTATCTGCCATTTTACTATATCCATACCAGTTATTTGCTCAGAGATACCATGTTCAACCTGAAGTCTGACATTCATCTCCATGAAATAAAAGTTCTCGTCTTCGTCCAGCAGAAACTCAACTGTTCCGGCATTCACATAGTTTACCGTTTTTGCGACTTTGGTTGCAGCATCGTATAGTTTCTTGCGAAGTTTTTCAGTAACTACCGGTGACGGAGCTTCTTCAAGAAGCTTTTGATTGTTCCTCTGAACCGAACATTCCCGCTCCCCAAGGCATAGAACTGTGCCGCTTTCATCAACGAGAATCTGGACTTCAATATGCTTTGCCGGATGAATACGCTTTTCGATGAAAAGCGCACCGTCTCCGAATGCAGCCAAAGCCTCACTTGATGCGATTTGGAATGCACTTTCGAGTTCATCAGGGGCATTAACCAACCTGATGCCTTTGCCTCCACCGCCTGCACGAGCTTTAAGAAAGATCGGATAACCTATCTTTTCGGCAGCCTTTTTTGCTGATTTAACGTCTGCCTGTATGTCCGTGCCGGGAATGATTTGGACGCCCGATTCGGCCATTATACGGCGAGCCACATCTTTATCACCCATTTTTATAATAGCTTCTGATTTGGGCCCGATGAAAGTAATATGGTGCTCTTCGCAAAGATCCGCAAGCTTGCTGCTTTCAGACAAAAAACCATATCCCGGATGTATCGCCTGCGCCCCGGTTGCTATCGCCGCACCTACAATTCGCACTTCGTCAAGGTAGCTTTCTGAAGGCGTTGCACTACCGATACAAACGCTCTGATCAGCAAGCGCCACATGCATTGAATCCCTGTCTGCTTCTGAAAAAACTGCAACAGTAGCTATCCCCATTTCTTTGCATGAGCGGATTATTCGTATCGCAATTTCGCCCCTGTTGGCGATGAGTATTTTTGAAAACATTAAAAACCCCCGGCCTTTCAGACCGCCCCTTGACCTGCAAGGGACATGATTTAAATGATTGCAAACGAGAATTCGGCTTTGAGGCACAAATTACCGTCTACGCGGAGTTCGCCTGAAGCAAAATAAAACGGAGCTTTTTCCCTTGTGATAACACATTGCGTTTCTATTATATCACCAGGCTTTACCGGCGACTTGAAGCGCGCTGAGGTTATTCCGGTGAAATATGGGGTTTTGCCAGATTCTATTTTATCCCCGAGCAAAACGCATGTGGACTGAGCCAAAATCTCGCACAGAATCACACCTGGAACCACAGGGTTTCCGGGAAAGTGGCCATCCAAAAACCACTCATCACCACGCACAACATATTTTCCTCTGGCTGTGCCTTCAACTACTTCTGCCTCATCTATTAACAGCATATTTCCTCTGTGAGGTAATATATTTTTTATCTCTTCTTGATTCATTGCGCTGATGTGTCGATGCGGAATAGTGTCTGACCAAACTCCACTATCTGATTGTTATTTGCACATATTTCTGCAATAACTCCATCTTTTTCCGCTGTTATCTCGTTGAGCATCTTCATAGCTTCCAGTAAGCACAATACATCACCCTTTCGCACAAACACGCCTACCTCTACAAATGGGGTCTTGCCTGCTTCAGGAGCAGCATAGAACGTGCCAACCGTCGGTGACTTGACTTCAAATAGCTCCAGGGTGTCAGCAGTCTCTATCTCTCGGACAGGAGCTTGGGCAGCTGCTGCTGTTACTGCTGTCGGCACTGAAACGGCTGTAGACACATTAACCACACCTCTTTCTAACCTTATTGATTCACCTCGGCCATTTAAGTCAAGCACAGTTAAGTCTAATTCCTGCATCATTGCAGCCAGTTCTCTGATTTCTTTATGTTCCATTATCGTTTTCCTTTCAACTTTGTCCTTGCTGATAGTTTTGCATTATACATGTTTAAACGCCACACAAGCATTATGACCGCCAAATCCAAGTGAGACCGAAAGCGCCAAATCAGGCGATGCTTCTCTTGCTTTAAGGGGTACATAATCCAGATCGCATTCAGGGTCAGGTTCATTAAGACCTATTGTCGGCGGAACAATCCCCTCTTTAAGCGTCAAAACCGATATGATCGCCTCTACTGCACCGGCAGCACCCAGCATATGGCCTGTCATTGATTTTGTTGAACTGACAAGCAGATTTTCTGTATTTCCACCTAACGCTATTTTTATTGCTTTGGTCTCCGCTACATCATTAAGTGGAGTGCCGGTTCCATGTGCATTGATGTATATTAGCCCCTCTGGTTTTCCTGATTCCTCAATAGCATCCGATATTGCTCTGGCTGAGGATGCGCCATCAGGTGTCGGCGCTGTAATATGGTGTGCATCGCATGTTGAGCCATAACCTGTCATTTCTGCATATATTTTAGCCCCACGTGCAACGGCATGTTCATATGCTTCGAGAACCATAACGCCTGCACCCTCCCCTATAACAAAACCACCACGCCTTTTGTCAAATGGCAATGAGGCCGCTTCGACATCATCGGAGGTTGTCAGCGCAGTCATATTTGAAAATCCAGATACACCCATCGGGGTTACCACCGCTTCACTTCCACCTGCAATTGCCGCATCTGCATACCCATGTTTAATGGCTCTAAATGCCGAACCAATAGCGTCCGTGCCTGTTGCACATGCTGTAATCACTGCGGTGCACGAACCTTTTGCATTAAATCTTATCGCAATATTCCCTGCCGCCAAATTGGGTATCATCATAGGAATAAATAGTGGTGATACCTTTCGTGGGCCTCCTGTCAGCAATTTTTCAACTTCGCTTTCAAATGTTGTCATACCTCCGATGCCCGAACCAAAGCAAGTAATAAGGCGTGCAGGCTCAACATTTCCCTCCAGCCCACTATCTTCCACTGCTTGAGTGGCCGCCGCAATAGCATATTGTGAATAAAGATCCAACCTGCGCACTTCATTGCGCTCCATATAGTTGAGCGGGTCGAAGCCTTTGACTTCAGCCGCAAGCGATGCCTTGTATTCTGAGACATCAAATCTGGTTATAAGACCTATGCCATGCTTTCCGGCAATGAGATTGTCCCACATTGTTTCTATATCATTTCCGACTGGTGTAATCACACCCATACCGGTCACCACTACTCTTTTCATATAGCCAGACCTCCATCAATACATATCACTTGTCCGGTTATATAGTCGGCGCTACAAAGAAATGCTGTCAATTCCGCTACCTCATCCGGCAAACCTATACGCCCCAAAGGTATTGCCGAATTGATGCTTTCTTCGCTAGCCAAGTCCTGAGTCATGTCTGTTTTTATAAACCCCGGTGCAACGGCGTTACAGCAAATATTTCTCGATGCCAGTTCTTTGGCAATGGTCTTCGTAAGTCCTATAAGACCTGCTTTGGAGGCCGAATAATTTGCTTGTCCCGCATTGCCCATAACTCCTGCAACAGAGCTTATGTTAATGATTTTCCCTGTGCGTTTCTTTAGAAAAATTGGTGAGCAATGGCGGATCATATTAAATGCACCTTTAAGATTGACGTCAATAACACGATCAAATGCGTCTTCTTTCATCATCATTATGAGTCCGTCTTGGGTGATTCCAGCGTTATTAATGAGAATGTCTATCGTTCCGAGGTTCTGTTTGATTGTCTCTACGGTTTCTTTTACTGCCAAAAAGTCGGAAACATCACAGTTGAATGCTTCTGCCTGCACTCCAAGCTTCTGCGCTTCGCTACACACTTCGACGGCTTTTTCAGCATTCCCAGCGTAAATCACCGCTATATCGGCTCCGAGTGACGCCAGTTTCAACGCTATTGCTTTACCGATTCCTCTTGAGGCGCCTGTTATCAGTGCAACTTGTCCTTTGAGCATTGGTTTCTTCCCCTTCTTTATAATGTTGGTGGTGGATGGGCGAGGATATCCACCACTACGGTACTTTTGTTAACTTATCGCAAGTTTTTCTAAACTTGCGTTATCTTCTACATTAAAAACACGCACTTTGTCGGAAATCCGTGAGACCAATCCCGCAAGTGTTTTTCCCGGCCCTACTTCTATAAAAATATCCGCACCTGCTTCTATCATATTTTCGACTGCAATTCGCCACATGACAGGATTGCATATCTGCTTTGAAAGAAGCTGTTTTATATCGCTTTCATACGGCTTTGCGGTTACATTGGAATAGAGCGGTATCTGCGGATTTTTTATTTCTATTGCATCAAGCACATCGACAAAGCTTGCAGATGCCCCTGCCATAAACGGGCTGTGAAACGCCCCTCCAACCTTAAGTGGCATTGCCCTGCCTCCGGCTTCCTTAACGCTTTGTATAAAAGGTTCAAGCTCTGTTTTAAGTCCTGCAACGACAACTTGTCCATCACAATTGAAGTTGACAGGATATACATTTTCAAATTCATTACATAACTCCGTAACTTTTTCGTCAGAGAGCTTCAAAACTGCCGCCATTCCGGCAGTCACAGTTTCAGAAGCTTGCTGCATAAGCTTTGCTCGGATGCAAACTAGCTTGAATCCCGTCTCATAAGACACAGCTCCCGAAAATGTCAAAGCAGCTACTTCTCCTAGCGAAAAGCCCGCCAACATGTCTGCCGCTATACCTTTCTCTCTGATTGCCGCCGCTGCCGCCAAATCGACGCAATACACACATGGTTGTGTATTTTCAGTGATTGAAAGTTCTTCTGCACTTCCGGAAAAGCATTGCTGTATAGTTCCTGGCCTTATCTTTTCGGCTTCGTCAAATACTTGTCGCGCTGCCGGACTGCTTTCATATAACTCTTGCCCCATCCCGGGATATTGGGCTCCTTGCCCGGAAAACATCAATACTATTTTACCCATTTATTTGCACTCCGTAAGATAAGTTCTGCTTCTTCAAAAATTTCGCTAATCATTTCTGCTGCTGGCTGTTCTTTTTTTATCATGCCGGAGACTTGCCCTGCGAGAAAACAGCCTTTTTCGTTGTCTCCCTCGACTGCAGCAAGCCTCAATGCACCTGCCCCTAATTCTTCAAGCTGTGCATCTGAAATACTGCTATCATACTCGGCTTTTTGATATTCTTTGGCAAACGGTGTCTTTATGCTTCTCACCGGATGCCCCAAGCGCTTTCCGGTAGCAATAGTCGATATATCCGTAGCTTTTAGTATTTTGCTCTTGTAGTTTGGATGTACCGTACATTCCTCAGCAACCAAAAATCTTGTACCCAGCTGCACACCTTGCGCACCCAGCATAAACGCTGCCGCGACTCCGCGCCCATCAGCAATGCCACCTGCTGCAATTATCGGCAAATCGGTTGCATCGCAAACTTGCGGCACTAACGCCATAGTCGTAAGATCACCAACATGTCCTCCGCTCTCACCGCCTTCGGCTATGATTGCAGATGCACCGGCTCTGCTCACGAGCTTCGCCATTGCAACCGACGCAACAAGCGGTATAACAATTACTCCCGCCGCTTTCCACATATCCATGTATTTTGATGGATTACCTGCACCGGTCGTTACTACCGACACTTTTTCATCCACAACTACTTGCGCGACTTCAGCTGCAAAGGGGCTCATCAGCATAATGTTGACACCAAACGGCTTATTTGTTAATTCACGCGCTTTGTGAATTTGAGTGCGCAAATAATCTGCATCGGCGTTCATAGCAGATATTATACCCAAGCCGCCGCTATTTGATACTGCGGCGGCTAAGTTTGCATCAGATATCCACGCCATACCACCCTGAAATATCGGGTATTTTATTGCTATCAAATCGCAAATTGGTGTTTTAATCATTGGGATTTTCCTCCGATTGTTCTGTTTGCGTCTTTCGAACGGCCCGCGGCGTTCAGGGTCTCGCGACTCTCACACGCATTCTCGCGACCTCTTTCGCCTAAGGCCTCTGGTTAAAGGGTTTTACGCTATTTTTGATTCGACGAATTTCGCAAGTGCGCCAACTGTTTCAAACTTTTCCTCAAGTTCAAGTTCTACACCAAACTCTTCTTCAAAGCGCATAACCATTTCAACTACATCGAGTGAATCCACACCGAGCTCTTCAAAGGTTGTTGTTTCTGTGATAGTGGATGCATCTCCACCTGTGTGGTCGGCTATTACCGTTGCAATTTTTTCTAATACGTTCATTTTTTGTTCTCCTTATGATTTATAAAATAATAATAAATAATGCGAAGTGCATCATTTGATTGGTTACTCTTCCCACCTGATAACACACGCCGCACTGGTGAGCCCTGCGCCGAATGCTGCCATCGCTATGTAGTCTCCGTCTTTGAGCTTACCCGAACGGCAAAGTTCGTCTGCCAGAATTGCCACACTTGCTGCAGATGTATTTCCGGTTGTTTCAATATTCTTTAAGCATCGCTCCGGCTGTATATTGAATTTCCTGACTGCCGCATCAATAATTCTTGCATTCGCCTGATGCGGTACTATCCACGCAATATCTTCAATAGTAAGTCCTGCGGCCTCTATTACGTCGGCAAGATCGGTACACATTGCGTTTACCGCAAACTTAAATACTTCTTGTCCGTTCATATGCACATAGGGTTTTAGTGATTTGTTTTTATAAAATGGCGACTGTCCTTCAAAACTGGGAATACTCAACACCGTATCCCCACCTTTTGCAACAAGCTTAGAGGATATATAAGATTTTCCCGGTCCCAGAACCATTGCACCTGCGCCATCGGCAAATATTACCGCAGTACTCCTATCTGTCCAATCAACAACACGAGTCAGCCTTTCCGCACCGATAACGAGAATTCTCTTATATCCTATTGCAAAAAATCCTGCTGCTGCTTCCAGCATGTATATAAACCCCGAACATGCCGCATTAATATCCATGGCTGGGCAAGTCGCACCCAACATCGCTTGAACTGAGCATGCCAAAGACGGCGCTGCATGGTCTGCGCTTACTGTTGCACAAAGAATCATATCCAGCTCATCGGGAGTCGTGCCGCTCATTTCCAGTGCACCCTTTGCTGCTCCAACAGCGATATCTGTTGTCGTCTCTGTCGTGCAGACGCGACGCTCAGTTATCCCGACACGTTGAGTAATCCATTCGTCTGATGTATCGAGAAACTCTGACAACTCCTCATTGCTGACAACACGTTGCGGAAGACAGCTCCCTGTACCTAATATTTTAAAACTCATGTTGTAGCCTCAATACTTTTCTCAAAAAATTTGTCGAGCTTGGTTATGACGCGAATCAGGACATTCTTCTCTTCTTCACAAAGCTCACTTTCAAGTTCATTTACCATAATCATATGGAAGTGCATGTGTAGCATAAAAACTTTTCTACCCTCACGGGTCAGTGTGATAAGCACAACACGTCCATCTTGTGCGCTGCCGTTTCTTGTCAGAAAACCCTTTTGCTCCAATTTTCTGACCGATACGGTTACAGAGGGGCGTGCTACTTCAAGAAACTCGGCGATTTCACTTAGCGTACGCCCATTCTTGCCTGCTCTACCTATGTATTCAATCATGTGCATCTCACGGATTGTAAGTCCCGCACCTACACCTTTTTGAAGAAAATCCTCTTCAACTCGCAAGATTTTGTGATATACCGTGACAAGCATGTCATTGAGCACTTCTTTGAAGCTTTGCAATTTTCCGCCTCCTTGTCTGCAATTCGCAAACTGATTAGTTAGTTTAACTAACTAATCTTGGTTGAGTATACTCCTTTGATTTTGGTTTGTCAATACGCTCCAATATTTTAGTTTCTTAATTATTTTAATTTTTTGATGTAAATTAGGTGTAAATTACAACAAAACTGTGTATAATGATCACAAGGGTATGGGGCGATGTGTAAAATCAAAGGATTATTTACACATGAGTAAAAGCATACATGACTTTCCACTTTATTTGTTCCATCAAGGGACAAACTACCACGCTTATGATTTTTTGGGTTGCCAATTCGACTCAAAAACAGGCATTGCCACATTCAGAACTTGGGCGCCAAGCGCTTCTAGAGTACTTTTGACAGGTGATTTCAACAACTGGAATGAACACCAAAACCCAATGACACGTATATCCGATGGTGGAGTCTGGGAAATCACTATGGAGGGTATTCGGAAAGGGCAGAAATATAAATACGTTATTTGCTGCCGAGACCGCAAATTTCTAAAAGCTGACCCATTTGCATTTTATTCCGAGACAGAGGGCAAGACTGCTTCAATTGTTTTTGACCTAGATGGATACACATGGGGCGATCAAAAGTGGCAAAGAGTCGCAAGTCAATCGACCCCTTTTGATAGCCCTATGAGCATCTATGAGGTTCATTTGGGCTCGTGGGTGAGGTCCGAAACTGGCAAAGCACTCAATTATTCAGAAATTGCAGACAAACTCATACCCTATGTCAAAGAAATGAACTACACGCATGTCGAGCTGATGCCAGTTATGGAGCATCCGTTCGGCGGTTCCTGGGGGTATCAAATCACAGGCTTTTTTGCTCCTACTTCGCGTTACGGTTCGCCGCACGACTTCATGAGGTTCGTTGACCGCTTCCATCAAGCTGGAGTTGGCGTCATCCTTGACTGGGTTCCGTCTCACTTCCCCAAGGATCAACATGGTCTTATTGAATATGACGGCGGTTATCTGTTTGAATGCCATGGTTTAGACAAGATTGAAAACTTGGAATGGGGCACCAGATGTTTTGATTATGGTCGCACGGAAGTGCAATCATTTTTGGTTTCAAATGCATTATATTGGCTTGAAAAGTATCATGCAGACGGCCTGAGAGTAGATGCCGTCAGCTCGATGCTTTATTTGGATTATGGCAAAAATCCCGGAGAATGGACGCCCAACACACAGGGCAGCAACGAGAATCTTGATGCTGTCGCATTTCTACGCAAGCTAAATAGTGCCGTATTTGCAGAGTTTCCGCATACAATAATGATAGCGGAAGAGTCTACTGCCTGGCCGCTTGTGACAATGCCTGTACATGAGGGTGGCCTTGGTTTCAATTTCAAATGGAATATGGGGTGGATGAACGACATGTTGGAATATGTCGAGATCGATCCTGTTTTCAGGAAAGAAATGCATAACAAAATCACTTTTTCGCTATTCTATGCTTTCAGTGAAAATTATGTCCTTCCGCTCTCCCATGACGAGGTTGTCCACGGAAAAAAGTCGCTCTTAAACAAAATGCCGGGCGACTATGAGGAAAAATTTGCCGGACTCAGGGCATTTCTCGGCTATATGATGACCCACCCGGGCAAAAAGCTTACTTTTATGGGTGCGGAATTCGGTCAATTCCGTGAGTGGGACGCATACACCCAGCTCGACTGGCTCTTGCTTGACTATCCTATGCACGCAAACTTAAAGCACTATACGCAGCAGCTTGGTGCATTTTATCTTGCCGAGCCGACGCTTTGGGAAGTCGATTTTTCTTGGGAGGGGTTTAAGTGGATTAGTAACAATGATCGAAACCAAAACATCATCGCTTTTGCCAGAGCCGATAAAAAAGGCAATAATCTTATCATATTACTTAATTTTGCACCCGTAATGAGGCACGCTTATCGCATCGGCGTGCCTGATAGTGGTATATATAAGGAGGTTTTTAATTCAGATTTGGCCGAATACGGCGGTTGGGGTCATACAAACGATATCAAGCAGTCTGAAGAAGTTCCGATGCATGGATATATGCAAAGCATTTCGGTCACAACTGCGCCACTGTCAATAATTTGCTTCAAGATTATGCCCACAGAAGCAGGAAAGGAGTAGTTTGCAGAGGGGTTGCCAGCAAAAAGGGAGATCGCAAAAATAATTATAGATTATCAATTGCCCAAAATTAAATAACTACCCAAGGAGGAAGTAATACGTTATGGTATTTGCAGAACGCAAAGAATGTATTGCCATGTTGCTTGCCGGTGGCAGAGGATCAAGGCTTAAGTCTCTGACAGAGCAGATAGCCAAACCTGCTGTCACTTTTGGAGGAAAGTATAAGATAATCGATTTCCCTTTGACTAACTGTGTACATTCCGGAATTGATACTGTCGGCGTGATGACTCAGTATCAGCCACTCTTACTGCATGATTATATCGGCAAAGGGCAGCATTGGGATCTTGATAGGCTTTCTGGCGGAGTTTCTATTTTGCCGCCTCACAGCAAACCCGGCAGCACCGCTTGGTACAGCGGGACAGCCAATGCTGTTTATCAAAATCAAAATTTTATCGAGACCTTTGATCCGGATTATGTCCTTATTCTGGCAGGGGATCATGTTTACAAAATGAACTATCGCATAATGCTTGAATATCATAAAAGCGTCAATGCAGATTGTACTATTGCCGTAATTGAGGTGCCGATAAAAGATGCGCACAGGTTCGGAATCATGAGCACCGACAAAAACGATGTGATTACTGAGTTTGAGGAAAAACCCGAACACCCAAAAAACAATCTGGCTTCAATGGGGATTTACATTTTCAACTGGAGGATGCTCAAGGAGTACTTGTATGAAGATGAAAAGAACCCGACATCATCACATGACTTCGGCAAGGATGTTATCCCCTCTTTGCTACGTGATGGAAAGCGTATGTTCGCTTATAGGTTTGACGGTTATTGGAAAGATGTCGGAACAGAAGAGAGCCTTTGGCAAGCCAATATGGACTTGCTTGATGACCTGCACCTTGGATTCGAAAACTGGCATATACTTTCCAGAACAGCAGGGCTTCCCCCCCACTATATTGCGCCAACCGGAAGCATAAAAAACACAATTATCACCGAAGGATGTGAGATTTACGGTCTTGTTGAAAATAGCATACTTTCGGTCGGCGTAATAGTTGAGGAGGGCGCTGTTGTCAAGGACAGCGTTATAATGGAAAACTGTAGAATAAGTAAAAGCGCTGTCGTAGAATACGCCATTTTAGACGAGAATGTCGTAATTGCCGAAGGTGCCCAAGCAGGCGAATCCAGAGCCGGAAACGGCAAACTTAATGTTTATTCGCGCGGGACTTTAATCGAAACCAATAGATTCACAAGAAGAAAGGAGGATATGTAGCATGTATGTTGGATTATGTCTATCTGACCCCCATCCTGACCGTGCCGGAGACGGCAGTCCAAGCAGAACACTTTCAGCAGCCTATTTTGCAGGCAGATACCACCTTGTGGACTTTATGCTCTCAAACATGGTCAATTCCAAGATATATAATATCGGCATGATTCTCAACAGCCATTATCAGTCGCTTATCGAACACATTGGCATGGGTAAGGAGTGGGATCTTGCCAGAAAGTCCGGAGGCGTAACATTCTTTCCGCCTTACCACGCTGATGAGCGCAGAAGTGTCAATAATGAGCTGGATGGTCCGCTTCAGCGTGCGGCAGCGTTTTTGGCAGAATCACATCATGAATATGTTATTTTGGCTGATAGCAGTGTCGTATGTAATATCGATTATCGACCGGCAATCGAGGCGCACAAAAAGAGTGGCGCTGATATTACCGCCATTTACACAAAAAAGCACATCACAGCTGGCGAGCGTGAACATTTAATCGTTTTTAAAATCTCTGAAAACGGTAAAGTCATAGGGGTAGATAAAGCCGGTGACCTGTCAGGCCAGATAAATTTATCACTAGGCTCATATATAATCCCAAAAAAAACTTTCATTCAGCTCACCGCAGGCGAAAAAAACTGTGGCATGATGCATTTTTCAAAAACAATTCTGGCTGGCGCACTGGACAGGCTGGTCGTTGCCGCTTATGAGTTTCGCGGTTACTCGGCGCATATCTGTTCCCCTCAGACATTCTACCATTACAATATGGAGATGCTGGACACTGAGAAACGCAATGCGTTATTTGACTTCGAAGGGAGAATGATTTTCACTAACGCAAGAGATTCCTTGCCTACAAAATACGGCACTTCTGCAAACATCAGAAACTCTCTGGTCGCTGACGGTTGTCAGATTGAGGGCACGCTTATCAACAGCATCATATGTAGAAATGTCAGGATTGGCGCAGGTGCGGTCGTCAAAAATTGTATATTGCTCGATGGCACCATTGTTGAAAAAAACGCCTCTCTTGATTGCATCATCTCAGATCGCATGGTCATTATTTCTGAAAATCGAAATATGATGGGATATCGGACATACCCGGTTTATATTGAAGGGGCGAGAGTTATCTAGGAGGTAGATACCTATGGGCAGGAAAGAAAAGTTGCAAGTACTCCATGTGGTTTCAGAGGTTGTGCCCTTTTTAACCACCGGCGGCATGGGACAGGTTGCGGGTGCTCTGACACATAAACTGGCAGAAAATTACCCGAATACAGATATCCGTGTCATCACTCCATTTTATGCGCATTTTCGCGACAAGTATGAGCCGCAAATGACGTTTTTGGGTGAAACCGAGGTTTCACTTGCATGGAGAACCCTATATTGTGGTATATATGAAATGAAATTAAAGGGCGTGACATTCTATTTTATTGACAATCGGCACTATTTTGACCGTGACAATGCCTATGGCTATTTCGATGATGGTGAGAGATTTGCTTATTTCTCAAAAGCTGTGTTCTCTGTGATAGAGCTGGTCGGGTTTCGTCCCAGCATCATCCATGCGCACGACTGGCAGACTGCACTGGTAATCATCTATCTCAAAACTCATTTTAATGAAGCATATAAAGCTACAAGAACAATTTTTACGATCCACAATATGGAATATCAAGGCAAGTATATACCAGGCACACTTCATGATATTTTTGATTTGAGGGATAACGATCTGAGCTTGGTTGAGTATGAGGATTGCATCAATCTCATGAAAGGCGCACTTGTCTGTTCGGATAAGGTAACTACGGTCAGCCCGTCTTATGCGAGGGAAATTCAAACTTCCTGCGGCTATGGACTGGAGCGTATCATCAGGGAAAACGCATATAAGCTCATTGGCATCATAAATGGGATTGATACGGAGCTTTATAACCCTGCGACCGATCCGCTGCTCAAGAAAAAATACTCGGCACAATCCCCCGGGGGCAAGGCTTCGGCAAAAAAACGGCTGCAAGGCCTGTTCAATCTGCCAAAATCTCCACGCAAGATGCTCATCTGTGTGGTTTCTAGGCTGGTATCGCATAAGGGCATTGATCTTATCACATATATTCTCGATGACCTTCTGAATCTGGACATACAGTTTTTGCTCCTTGGAACCGGAGATCACAATTACGAGCTGTTTTTCGAGGATAAAGCTGTCTTGCATCCGGGTAAGGTTGCGGTCAGTATTGCTTTCAATCCGGATATAGCCGGGCTCATCTACGCAGGTGCCGATGTCCTGCTCATGCCCTCACGTAGCGAACCTTGCGGCCTCTCACAGATGATCGCCTGTCGCTACGGCACTATTCCGATTGTCCGAAAAACAGGTGGGCTTGGCGATACCATCAAAGATTGCCGTGCGGGTGAAGGTAATGGATTTGTCTTTGATGACTACAACGCCTGGTCGCTCTTGGATACAATTCAACATGCCCTTGACTTGTTTGCTCACCATCCAGATGACTGGAATAATCTCATAGCGGAGGCTATGGGCTGCGATTTCAGCTGGGATATTTCCGCACGTGAATACCTACGCCTTTACGAGGAGCTAGAGGGCTGATGAACTATTTATTTGATGAAAGTGACACGCATTTCAGAAGTCCTAATGAAGCTTTGCAATCGCCCGGCATCCTGACTCTTAGAATCAAGCTGCGCAGAGGCGCAGCCTTTGACCCGCAAGTCTTTCTGTATCCCGACGGCGGCCCGGTACGCTCAATCAAAATGGACTTCGAACATGTTTCGGGTATCTTCGATAATTATAAATGCGCAATCGAGTTCAAGACTGCCGGATTATATTGGTACCATTTTCAAATCAAAACCGCCGGAGATGGCTCCTTTACTGTCCCCGGACATACCGGAGGCGGATTTCAGGTGACGGTATATGACCCAAGTGCCGACTCCCCCGACTGGCTGTGTGGCGGACTGATTTATCATGTATTTGTTGACAGATTTTTCAGAGCCGGCGATGCCTCGGTCAGGTCAGATGCAGTTGAGCGAAAGGATTGGGGCGGCTGCCCAAACTTCCTACCCGACGAAAACGGAATTGTAAGAAACAATGATTTTTTCGGAGGAGATTTGTACGGCATCATAGAAAAACTTCCATATCTTGAAGATATGGGCGTTACCTGCATATACCTGAGTCCGGTTTTTGAAGCGGCATCAAATCACAAGTATGATACTGGTGATTTGATGAAGGTTGACGCCGCTTTCGGAGGCGATGACGCACTGGAGCTTTTGTGCCGCAAAGCACAAGCACACGACATCAGCGTGATATTAGACGGGGTCTTTAACCATGTCGGCAGTGATAGCCGCTACTTCAACAAGTATGGAAACTATGATGAGCTCGGTGCGTATCAAAGCCCTGAGTCATCCTATCGGGATTGGTTTTCATTCCATGCCAATGGCACCTATGACTGCTGGTGGGGAATCGAGCTGCTCCCTTCCATAAATGAACACAACATCAGCTACCTTAATTTTATTTGCGGTAAAGATGGGGTTATCGAGTACTGGATGAAAAAAGGCGTTTCGGGCTGGCGGCTTGATGTTGTTGATGAACTACCCGACGACTTTCTATATCCACTTTGCAAATCAGCTAAAGGCATTTTCCCAAAAGCCCTGATTGTCGGAGAGGTGTGGGAGGATGCATCATACAAAATCGCTTACGGAACAAGACGAAGATATTTTCTCGGCGGTCAGCTTGACAGCGTGACTAATTATCCGCTTAAAAATGCAATCATTTCTTGTGTAAAGGATGGGGATGTCGAAAATCTGGTCAGTACAATGTCGTCGCTATGCAGAAATTACCCTAAGCCTGTACTGGATAATCTAATGAATATTTTGGGTACGCATGACACTATGCGTATCCTCACAGTGCTTGGCGGCTCGGTTTTTCCTGAGGGTAAGCTGTTAATGTCAGAATACAAGCTCTCTGACGCTGAAAAGAAACTTGCCAAAAGGCGTTTGAAGCTTGCTTCTTTATTGCAGTTTACCCTTCCGGGCGTTCCTTGTCTTTACTATGGTGATGAAGCCGGCATGGAAGGCGGTGCAGACCCATTTAACAGGCATTGCTATCCTTGGGGCAATGAGGACTCCGAACTTGTGGCGTGGTATAAGACGCTGTCATCTGTACGCAAAGCAAATTGCTGCTTTGTTGATGGTGAATATAAATTGTATGATGCACGCTTTGGGGTTTTTTCATTCACACGAGGCAGCGGAGCACATAAAATATTAATCGCGATAAATGTTTCTGCCAAAGACAGAGTGCTATGTGCAAATGAGTTTAACTATGATTTGCTTAAAAATGAATATGTTTCCGACTTAACGGCAAAGTCCGGGGAGCCGAGTATGTTCGCGATCAGATGAAAAGAAAGGATCGATAGTATGAATCTCCATGACAAGGTAGTGTTTTCCACACTTTTCATAGACAAGCTTGAATCGCTGCGAGGCGTATCGCTTGAAGATGCTGCTCCGGATGATTTTTATATTGCTCTGTCATATCTCATCAGGGATCAGATAATGAAACAAAAGGCACAAACTGCACTGCAGACTTACAAGCAAGACAAAAAAAAGCAAGTCTACTATTTCTCTCTTGAGTTTCTGCTGGGCAGAATGCTAGAGCGAAATATCATGGCGCTCGGCCTGAGCAAAGTAGCTGAGGAAACGCTTAGGGATATTGGCCTTGATTTGAAAGAAATATACAATGTCGAGCTTGACCCGGGGTTGGGCAATGGCGGCTTGGGCAGGCTTGCCGCTTGTTTTATGGATTCACTTGCATTTTTGGGGATCCCTGGAAATGGCTGTAGTATCAGATATAAATACGGTCTTTTTGAACAGAAAATAGTTGACGGATATCAGGTCGAAATGCCAGACAACTGGCTACGCAATGAGGCGGTATGGGAAATCAAAAAACCGCACAAAGCCATCTTAGTCAAGTTTTTTGGTAATGTAATCGAAGAAGAGCGTGGCGGTAGAATGCATGTGGCACATGAAAATTATGAGCCTGTGGTTGCCATGCCGTATGACGTGCCAATTCCCGGCCATGAGGGTGGCACGGTAAACACCTTGCGGCTTTGGAGTGCAGAATCAACGCAACAGTTCGACTACGGGGCTTTTTCCGGAGGTAACTATTTAAATGCTGTTTCTCGAAAGTATTCTGTCGAAGCCATTTCTGAAGTGCTGTATCCCGATGATTCTAATTATCAAAATCGTATGCTGAGGCTAAAACAACAATATTTCTTCGTTTCGGCAGGTGTGCAAAGCATTATTGCGCATTATAAGAAGCACTATGGGAATATCCAAAATCTGCCTGATTTTATTGCAATACATATAAATGACACACATCCGGCGCTCGCTGTTCCGGAATTGATGCGGATACTTATGGATGAGGATGGTCTGGGTTGGGGGGAGGCCTGGGATATCACTGTCAGGACTATTTCGTATACAAACCACACTATTTTGCCGGAGGCTCTTGAAAAATGGCCTGAGGACTCGTTTGCTCATCTTCTCCCCCGCATTTACAGCATCGTCCGTGAGATTGACAGGCGCTTCAACGCGCTCTTGGCCTCAAAGTTTTTAGGTGACTGTGAAAAGACAAGAAGCATGTCAATCATTTCAGGCGGTGAGATACATATGGCGTTTCTTGCCATAATAGGTAGCCATGCAGTAAACGGGGTTGCGGCTGTGCATTCGGAGCTTTTGAAAAAAGAGCTATTTCATGGTTTCAATGAAATATACCCGGAGAAATTTAACAATAAAACAAACGGTATTGCCCACAGGATATGGCTTTTAAAGGCCAATCCCAGCCTTTCGGGATTAATAAGCGAAACAATTGGCCCGCAGTGGATTAGTGACCCTCTGAAACTAGAGCTTTTGGCAAAAACCGGTATAGTGCATGACAGCGCTTTTCTTGAAAGAATGCGTGCATTCAAACGGGAAGATAAGGTAGTCCTTGCAAAGTATATAAAGGATAACAACGGCTTGATCGTTAATCCTGATTCGATTTTCGATGTCCAAATCAAAAGGATACATGCATACAAACGACAACTTCTATTCCTGCTCAACATCATTGATTTATACTATTCCATATTGGATAAGCAGAATACCGCCACTGTACCCAGAACCTTTATAATGGCTGGAAAGGCTGCTCCAAGTTATCATTTTGCCAAAGAGGTTATAAAATTCGCCACTTTCATTGCTGACAAAGTGAATAATGACCCACGGGTAAATGGTCTGATAAAGGTCGTCTTTTTGGAAAACTACCGTGTTTCTTTGGCAGAAATGATTTTCCCTGCTTCCGATCTTAGCGAACAGATTTCAACCGCAAGTATGGAGGCCTCTGGAACCGGCAATATGAAATTCATGATGAATGGAGCTGTTACCATTGGCACGCATGATGGTGCAAACATTGAAATCTTCGAGGCTGTCGGCAAGGGTAACTATATTGCATTCGGGCTGACTGTTCCGGAGGTTCTTGAACTCTACCGAAACCACTCTTACAACAGCCGTGAGTTTTTGGCGGGACATGAGCGGCTACGCCGTATCATACATGATTTCATAAATGAAGATTCAAATGATGCCTTGCGAGCTCATTTTCCAAACATTTTTGACTCGCTGACCGCACATAACGATCAGTTCTTTGTTTTGAAAGATTTTGACGCTTATGTCGAAGCTCAGCAACAAGCAGCGACACTTTATCGCGATACTGAAAAGTGGTCGTCTATGGCAGCAATTAATATAGCACATTCCGGCATTTTCGCAAGTGACGAAACGATAAAACGCTATGCGCAAGAAATCTGGCATGTTTAATAGAGGGTAGATTATGCAAGCAACAAGGAAATATTCACGATCATCCGGCGTCCTTCTGCCATTGACCACTCTTCATGGCCCTTTCGGAATCGGCGTCATGGGAGAAGAGGCAAGGCAATTCATTGATTTTCTTAGCAAAGGTGGGTTTCGTGCATGGCAAATCCTGCCGATTGAAAGCACCGGGGGATGTTTTTCACCGTATAAATGTGTTTCTGCATTTGCGGGCGAGCCAATGCTCATTGACCCAAGGATGCTGCTTGAAGTGGGCTTGATTACTCAAGAAGAGCTTGATGAAAGAGCACACGGCATGTTCGAAAATCATGTTGAGTATACGCTTATCCGAGAAAAACAGCAGACGTTGCTGCGCAAGGCCTATTCGAGAGTCCCAGAAGACACTTATTCTGATTTCAGCCCACCATGGCTTGAACATTATGCCCTTTATATGGCAATAAAACACAACAACGGTGATGCCCCTTGGTATCAGTGGGAAGACAAAGGCTTACGTAGTTTTGACGCGTTCGCTATCAAGGTGGCAAAAGTACAGCTTAGAAAAGAAATTGGATTTTACAAGTTTGTCCAGTGGCTATTTGCAAAACAATGGGAACAACTTAAAACATATGCAGCAGCGAACAATATTTCCATAATCGGAGATCTTCCAATATACATATCTGAGGACAGCGCCGAAGTCTGGAGTCGAAGAGATTTGTTTGATGCTGATGAAAACGGTAACTTCAAAGCTGTCGGCGGGTGTCCGGCAGATTATTACAATCCTGACGGGCAACTCTGGGGCAATCCGATATACAACTGGAAACTCATGAAAGCAGAAAGATATGAGTGGTGGATAGATCGCATGAGGATGGCCATTGAGCGTTATGATATCGTCCGACTTGATCATTTTCGCGGCTTTGAGCGTTATTGGCAAATACCTGTTGGCGTTGAATCTGCGCGGGACGGGAAATGGGTCAAGGGGCCGGGCATTGCGTTATTTAAGGCCATGAGCAATGCGCTTGGCACACTTCCTGTCATCGCTGAGGATTTGGGTCTGATTGATGAGAAAGTCGAATCACTTTTGATAAGAACGGAATATCGCGGTATGAAAGTGATCCAGTTTGCTTGTCCCGGCGATGACACTCATTTGCCGCACAATTACACACAAGATACTGTCGCATTTACAGGCACGCATGACAACACAACTCTGCTGGCATGGCATCAGGAACTGGACGATGACGCCCGGAAATGGGCGCTTGATTACGTGGGTTTTAATGGCGACTGGACTTTGGGTGGGCCAAATTGCAAGATAAATAGAGCGTGGATTCGCTCATTATATATGAGCGGTGCATCGCTGGTGATCATTCCAATTCAGGATTTGCTTGGCTATGGTGCAGATACAAGGACAAATATTCCCGGCACAGCAGACGGTAATTGGAGATTTAGAATACGCCCCAACGCACTCAATCAAATAGATGCAAACTACTATGCGGAGCTTTGCAGGCTTTCGTTTAGAGAAAACTCGCCGGGACATAAGAATCTGTAACAAAATGTGGGCAATCGCGTGACGCAGGCACTTTAATGATTCATAGCAGGGAAAACGGCCTGTCGGCGGCTCTTGCACAGTAATAACCCAATATCACTTACTCGTCTTTATCATCGGAATCACTTTTATGAACCGGAGCGGATTCATTCTGCTGTGTCGGTGGCACTGATGCCGAGTCGTATCGCTGGCTTGCGGCTGATCTGGATTTCATAATCTTACGCCGCACTAAAATTGCTATGACTGCAAGAATTGCAATTACTACCAACGCTGGTAAGACCCGGATTATGAGTATGATAAAACTCTGGAATATTACTATAAATTCTGCACCGCTTCTGTTGAGTGCCGCTGTGAATCTTTCTCCGAAAGTAGGTTCATATATAATCTCCTCCGGAATTTCTTCGGGGAATATTACCTCAAATAGATGTATATTAACTGTCGAATAGAGAACAAGGTCATCGAAGGTGCTTAAGCGTCTCTCGTGAGTTCTTATCGACACCTGCACATCAGTAAGCATCCTCTCCAATGTGCGTCTTTCCGGTGCAGTTAGCTCAGCATTTTCCAAATCTCCAAATAAACGTCGCTCCTGTGCACGAAGGTCATCTAGTGTCGATTCGGAATGCTCATAAGTTACAGTTACATCATCCGATTCCTGCAAAAACTCAACTTCATTGAAGTTGTCCTGAATAACCACAAGGAACTCCGAAAGCCGATCTGCATGAATGCGGATTGTAAATTGAGCGCTCCTTTCATGTTGTGGAAAACGCATATCCCGACCTAACACATGCACTCTTTCAACAAATCCATCCATATCTGTCAATGTATTCACCACGAGACGCCTGCCTGCAAAAAACTCTGTGGTCTGTACATTCATGTTCACTGTGTATACGATACGTCGGCCTCGCGACGCAGAGGGCGTAAGTAATGGAAGGTAAATTGCGCTTTCGTCAGTTATGCTTGCATCATGTCCGATTTCCGGAACATGTTCGGTGGATTCTGCTCTGGGCGCAGATACGCCGGCAGGTGAGAGTGAGGGTGAGGGTGCGGATGGCGCAGCGCCAGGCGCGCCTGCAGGCATGCTACCTGTGGGTACACTTTCTGCGGCGCAACCCGTAGCGATTATCGCAAAGACAAGTAATAGCGAGAATATTGATATAAACCTTTTCATTTCTTCTTCCTCCATTCGCTTTTTGATAACAATTACGCTATCCAATTGTTTCGTAATTATTAAATAACTGTTGCGATTATATTTAATACATGTTTGCATCAAAGTTGCAACAAAAGAAAGAATATATAATTTAACAAAAATTTAACTTGATTCTGCTCACGGCCTGTTGTATAATCGCTTGGCACATAAAAATTGGATATTACATTGGCAATTCCCTTTCATCATATCGGGGTGTGGCGCAGTTGGTAGCGTGCGTGCTTTGGGAGCATGAGGCCGAGAGTTCGAGTCTCTCCACTCCGACCAGACAAAAGCCTGTATTTGTTTCACTACAGGCTTTTTCCATGCCCAAACTTATTTTTCAAAACGGATTAGAAATGCGTTCGAAACAGTTTTGAAACAACTACGAAACAACTATGGTGTTATATGTGTTTGCGCTATTATATATGTTATAATTAAATTTCAAAAAGATATTTGGCTATTGTTTATAGCAAAGCAGTTGCTATAAACAATTAGTGAACATGGAAAATATTTCACATACCAATAGTATGTTTCCCTACCACTACCGGTCAAGTATTTTGTAATAAAAATTTTTGAGGAGATAGAAATGAACAAAATCAAGAAATACGCAAAGACCATTTTAATAGCAGCTCTAGCTGTTATGATGATATTTGCGGTCACCGCATGTAACGACGGTGATGTACCAGAAGACGTCAGAGAAAGATTACCCCGCGCAGAGCGCGAAACCGAAGTGGCTAACGGCTATGATGACGAAGATGACTATGAAGACACATCACTCATTGCTTCTGTCGTAAACGCTTATGGACTTATTGACGCATCTATGGCATTTAGTGACGCACTCGCCTACGACTACAGCATAGTCATTACTTTCGGACCGGTAGGCAGCCCTGTACTGACATTAGACATGTTGCTGGAGATGCTGGAAGAAATGGTCATATTAGCTATGGACGACGTGGACGTTGACTACACAGCTTTTGTTGATGCGCTTGAAAATCACTCTTTCCAGTTTAGAATGGTAGGCTCACAGGACGAAAATTTGAATGCGGCAGTACAGATAGGCTTGCCTATGGATAGTGGCGAGTTTTTTGAGTTGCTGGATATCGTATTTGTTGACAGTGTTCTTTACATTGGCATCGCATCTTATCTGGATCTTGTTGACTATGTTTTTGACGTAGCTTTAGATCTGATTGAATTAGAAGGACTATCATCACCGGAAGTAAATATGGTCGTACTGATGGTTGAGGGTATAATGGCAAGACTCAGCTCCATAGATTACGTATCAATCGATTTGTCCGTCATCCCCGGATTTGAAGATTTTGAAGCCTACATGCAAAGCAGCTTAGATATGCAGGATGATATTATAGCGCTATTTGAAATCTTTGCCGAGGCAATAACTCAGCGCGTAGGACTTGCAGAAATTGCCTCACTTGATATGATTTCAAGAGATGGCGACTGGTTTATACTTGAGTTTGATGAATCTCAGGCACAGGTGATGCTTGAAGCGCTTTTGGAAATCATTGATGAAAATGCCGATGACGTTGCTGATATAGTAAATCAGATAATGGAAAGCATGTCCGACCTTTATGAAGACCTTTACGGCATCCAATTTGACGAAGTACTTAGTGCGCAAGACCTCCGCACCGTACTCATGCAGTATGACCCCAGCTTCTTTAATGAGTTTACCGGTCAGTTTGTATACAGAGTCAGAGCCGACGCTAATGTACAGGAGTCTGAAATTACTGCTATTATCACAGTGCCACACGAAGATTTGAGCATACTATTCAGTATTGAAACTCAGCTATCACCCAGAACAAGCCCGATAACAGCACCTCCAGCAGCGCGTGTAGCTACAGGTGCAGAACTTCTGGAAATGACCGGCCTTGGTGATTTGATTGACATGGATATGATAATGGCTATGGCTCCCGGTATGAGTTTTGATGTTAGCACCCCTGCCGGAATCACTGACGATGCCGCCGGCATTGTTGATGGTGAGAATGATCCTATTTTGGTCGGCACATGGAGTTGGGATATGGATGATAGTTACACCTATGTCTTCAACGCTGACGGAACAGGCACTCGTGGTTTCACCGGAGCAACAGAAACATTTGTATGGAGCACCGACGATGATCTTTTAGTTATCGGACTCGAACAATGGACATTTACAATATCAGATGGTGTCTTTACAATAGACAGTCGTCAAGTTGCAGGAATGACCTTTAGTTATAACAGAGTTGATTAAGAGATTTTCCATATAAGTAAAACCAGCCAATACCATGCATTTACGGTATTGGCTGGTTTCTTTTAGCTTTGTGATTATTGCAAAGGGGGCTGATTTTTATACGCAAAAATCGCTTTTTCCATATACTCATCACTTCCCATATATGTGCGGACACGAATCGATTTGCAATAGTATAGTGTCCATAGAAAAAATGCAATTATGCCTCCGACTATAGCAGAAATGTGGAAACTCAATGCCCCATAAATTTCATATTCATACCCGAGTATAATTGAAGGAATCATGAGCGCAAAAACCGTGTATAAAATACTTACAATAACTACAAGCTGGTAATATCGCAGAAAATTGGGTTTTCGCCCAAATATGTTAACCAGATACAAAATAGTAAATACAATAGTCAATAATCCACCCAATTCTGCAGCAAATGAAATCCATGCCGCCGTTTCCATGCCCTCAGGAAATATCATTGGCGACAATCTAATTTCTTCTAATAGCGCCAAGTCATCTGTTATGTTTCCGATAGAAATAATGGGGTCTGAAATGACAGAAAACAACATCGCAATAACACAGAAGAGCAGCCAGCCACCCATGCTTTTATATTTTTGATTCTCAAGCGGCGGTTGATAGTAATGCTGCTGTACCTGGTTGGGGTACTGGTATGGCTGATTTGGATATTGTGATGGTTGGTTTGGATACTGTGAGCCTTGGTTCGGATATTGCGGTGGCTGGCCTGGATACTGTGAGCCTTGGTTCGGATATTGCGGTGGCTGGCCTGGATACTGTGAGCCTTGGTTCGGATATTGCGGTGGCTGTGTGAGCGGCTGTTGCGCCGGTTGTTGATTTGGTTTCTCTTGCGGCGTTTGCGGGGCGTAATGGGTTTGTAGCATTTCAAATTCTGCTCCGCAATATCCGCATGTCGCTGTATCGCCCTG
>Ga0123355_10002363_pt1 | contig 26667 bp, 21 predicted proteins | sample TergutEmb28metaG_3_FD_89872 | JGI IMG/M metagenome (GOLD analysis project Ga0123355, IMG submission 89872) | Embiratermes neotenicus P1 segment gut microbial communities from Petit-Saut dam, French Guiana - Emb289 P1 | ecosystem: Host-associated > Arthropoda: Insects > Digestive system > Gut ... | reverse complement strand
TGGTGGCCAGGGACAGAATCGAACTGCCGACACGCGGATTTTCAGTCCGCTGCTCTACCAACTGAGCTACCTGGCCGCCGGAGACGGAAGGGCGCGTATTAGACCGGCCCGTGCCCGGCCCGTCAAGCAATCCCGGTGCTAACTCCTTGATTCGCCGAGTCACGCTACGCGCCGCCGTGCGGGCGGGGGACCTTGGCCCTCGCTGGCGCGCCTACGCACTCACCCATGCGAGAGAGACGCACGCCTTCCGGCGGAAACGTCCGGCACTCTACTGCCGATGCATTTGAGCCGGTGGCCGCGCACTCAACAATGGTACTCGGCGCAGAACCCGGTAGGGGCTGCCGCCATACCGGGCAAACCTCGAGCAGGAACTGACCATCGGCTGTGAGTGGCCTGGACGTAGCTTGTTAACCGATCGCGGGAGAACCTCATGCGCCACTCTTATCTATTAGCCGCCGCTGCCTCGGCCGCCGCACTGCTGTTGAGCGCCTGCGGGCGCAACGAGGCGGCCGTGCCGCATGCCGCGCCGTTGCCACAGGTGACCGTGGCGCAGGCGATCTCGCGCCAGGTCACGGAGTTCGACGAGTTCACCGGACGCTTCGAGGCGGTGGAGCGCGTCGAGGTCCGGCCGCGCGTGTCCGGCTACATCTCCTCGGTCAACTTCACCGACGGCAGCGAGGTGAAGAAGGGCGACGTCCTGTTCGTCATCGATCCGCGTCCCTACGTGGCCGACCGCGACAGGGCGCGGGCGCAGCTCGCGCAGGCGCGTTCGCAGCTGGTGCTCGCGAAATCCGAGCGTGAGCGGGCTACCAAGCTCCTCGGCCAGCATGCCATTTCGCAGGAAGAGTTCGACACCCGCGCTGCGGGCAGCGAGCAGGCGCAGGCGAACGTCGAGGCGGCTCAGGCAGCGCTGGATGCGGCTGCTTTGAATGTCGAGTTCACGCGCGTGATTGCGCCGATCTCCGGGCGCATCAGCCGCGCCCTGGTGACCAGCGGCAACTTCGTTTCGAACGGGCAGACGCTGCTCACCACGCTCGTTTCGCTCGATCCGATCTACGTGGCCTTCGACGGCGATGAGCAGGCGTATCTCAAGTACGCGAAGCTCGCGCACGAGCGGGCGCGCGCTGCCTCCGGCGAGGCGCGCAACCCCGTGCAGGTCGGACTGGCCGACGAGAACGGCTATCCGCATCAGGGCGCCATGGTGTTCCTCGATAACGCGCTCGACCCGGCCACCGGCACCATCCGCAGCCGCGCACTGCTCGACAATCACGAGCGGCTGTTCACGCCGGGGCTGTTCGCGCGCATCAGGCTCCTGGGCAGCGCTCAGCGCGCTGCGGTACTGGTGAACGACAGCGCGATCGGTACGGACCAGACCGTGCGCTACGTGCTGGTTTTGAGTGCCGGCGACAAAGTCGAGTATCGGCCGGTGCAGCTGGGTCCGGTCATCGACGGCCTGCGCGTCGTGCAGTCAGGACTTGCGCCCGGCGAGACCGTTGTCGTCAATGGCCTGCAGCGCGTGCGCCCCGGCGGGCAGGTCCAGGCGCAGCACGTCGCCATGGGTGAGCGGCGGCCTGGCGACGGCCTGTTGGCGGGCAATGCCCGGGCGCGTGACGCCGGCGCGGAGTCGCAGCGATGAAGCTATCCAACTTCTTCATCGAGCGCCCGATCTTCGCCGGCGTCATCTCGGCATTCATCACGATCGCCGGCCTGCTCGCGCTCTTCAGGCTGCCGGTCAGCGAATACCCGGAGGTCGTGCCGCCGCAGGTGGTGGTGCACGCCTCCTACCCGGGCGCGAACCCGAAAGTCATCGCTGACACCGTGGCGGCGCCGCTCGAACAGGCGATCGTCGGCGTGGAGGACATGCTCTACATGTCCTCCACCTCCACTATGGACGGCTCGCTGACGCTCACGGTGACCTTCCGCATCGGCGCGGACATCGACCGCGCCCAGGTGCAGGTTCAGAACCGCGTCTCCCAGGCGCTGCCGCGGCTGCCCGAGGAAGTGCGCAATCTCGGAGTCAACACGGTCAAGGCTTCCTCCAACCTCACGCTGGTCGTCAATCTGACCTCGCCCAACGGACGCTACGACTCGCTCTATCTGCGTAACTACGCGGTCCTGAACGTCAAGGACGTGCTGGCACGGCTGCCCGGTATGGGCGATGTGCAGGTGTTCGGCGGCGGCGACTACTCGATGCGCGTGTGGCTCGATCCGCAGAAGCTCGCCGCGCGCAACCTGACCGCGGGCGATGTGGTGGACGCAATCCGCGAGCAAAACGTGCAGGTCGCCGCGGGGCAGCTGGGCATGCCGCCGTCCAACACCGAGTTTCAGATCGCGCTGAATGCCGCCGGGCGACTCACCGACGAACAGCAGTTCCGCGACATCATCATCAAGACCGGCGACCAGGGGCAGATCGTGCGGCTGGGCGACGTGGCGCGTGTTGAGCTGGGAGCGCAGGCCTACGGCGTGCGCAGCCTCCTCGACAACAAACCCTCGCTTGCGATACCGGTGTTTCAATCTCCCGGCGCGAATGCGCTCGAGCTCTCCACCAGTGTCCGCAAGACGATGGAGGAGCTGAAGAAGAACTTCCCCGAGGGCATGGACTACGGGATTCTCTATGACCCCACGCAGTTCGTACGCCAGTCGATCGATGCGGTCCTGCACACGCTGCTGGAAGCGGTCGCCCTGGTGGTGCTGGTCGTCATCCTGTTCCTGCAGACCTGGCGCGCCTCGCTCATTCCGCTGATCGCGGTGCCCGTGTCGGTGATCGGCACGTTTGCCGTGCTGCTGGCGTTCGGCTTTTCCATCAACACCTTGTCGCTCTTCGGGCTCGTGCTCGCCATCGGTATCGTGGTGGACGACGCCATCGTGGTGGTCGAGAACGTCGAGCGCCATATCGCGGAGGGCCTGTCGCCCCGCGAAGCCACCAAGGTGGCCATGAGCGAGGTGAGCCGCCCGATTATCGCCATCACGCTGGTGCTGTGCGCGGTGTTCGTGCCGGTGGCGTTCGTGAGCGGCCTCACCGGCCAGTTCTACCGGCAGTTCGCCCTCACCATCGCCATCTCCACGGTGATCTCGGCTTTCAACTCGCTGACGCTCTCACCGGCGCTCGCCTCGGTGCTGCTGAAGCCACACGGCGCGGCCCCGGACGCCCTGTCGCGCGTCATGGACAGGCTCTTCGGCCGCTTGTTCAAGCGCTTCAATCGCGGTTTTGCCCGTACCGGGGACCAGTATTCCCGCGCGCTCACCCTCACCATGCGTCACGGCGGCATTGCGCTCGCGATCTACGCCGGACTGATCGTGCTCACCTGGTTCGGTTTCAATGCCGTGCCCGGCGGCTTCATCCCGGATCAGGACAAGCAGTATCTGGTCGCCGTCGCGCAACTGCCGCCCGCCGCCTCGTTGGATCGCACCGAGGCGGTCACGCGGCGGATCGCGGACATTGCCCTCAAGCAGCCAGGCGTCGCGCACGCCGTGGAGTTCGCCGGCATGTCGGTCAACGGTTTCACCCAGAGCTCGAGTGCCGCGCTCATATTCTTTCCGCTCGATGACTTCCCGCAGCGCAGCTCGCACGCCCTGTCGGGCCGCGCGATCGCCGCGGCGCTCAACGCCAAGATGTCCTCCATCCAGGACGCGTTCGTCATGGTGGTCACGCCGCCGCCGGTGATCGGCCTCGGCACACTCGGTGGGTTCAAGCTGCAGGTGGAGGACCGCACGGCTGCAGGTCCCGAGGCGCTGTATGCCGCGCTGTCGGAAGCCCTCGGCAAGGCCAACCAGACGCCGGCGCTCGGTGGCGCGTTCAGCACGTATCAGATCAACGTGCCGCAGCTCAACATCGACGTCGACCGCGTCAAGGTGAAGCGCGAGAACGTGAAGCTCTCGGACGTATTCGAGACGCTGCAGGTCTATCTCGGCTCGCTGTATATCAATGACTTCAACCGCTTTGGGCGCACCTACCAGGTGGTGGCGCAGGCGGACGCACCGTTCCGCTCGCAGCTGGATGACGTGCTGCCGCTGCAGACGCGCAACGCCAGCGGCGAGATGGTGCCGCTCGCCTCGGTGATCAACGTCTCCCAGTCCTTCGGGCCCGATGTCGTGCAGCGCTACAACGCCTACGCTTCGGCAGACATCAACGGCGGACCCGCGCCCGGCTTCAGCTCCGGGCAGGCACAGGCGGCGATGGCGAAGATCCTCGACAGCACGCTGCCGCGTGGCATGTCGTACGAATGGACCGACCTCGCTTACCAGCAGCTCGTCTCGGGTAACACCGCGGTGCTGGTGTTCCCGCTGTGCGTGCTGTTCGTGTTCCTGGTGCTCGCGGCACAGTACGAATCCCTGAGCCTGCCGCTGGCGATCGTCCTCATCGTGCCCATGTGCCTGCTGCCGGCGCTCATCGCCGTACGGCTCACTCATGGCGACAACAACATTTTCATGCAGATCGGGCTGCTGGTGCTGGTCGGCCTCGCGTGCAAGAACGCCATCCTGATCGTCGAGTTCGCCAAGCATCTGCAGGAAGACCGCGGCCATGATGCGAAATCGGCGGTGCTCGAGGCGGCGCACCTGCGGCTGCGTCCGATCCTCATGACTTCCATGGCGTTTGTGATGGGCGTAGTGCCGCTGGTGATCGCCGCGGGTGCGGGGGCGGAAGTGCGCCACGCCATGGGCGTGACGGTGTTCGCGGGAATGATCGGCGTCACGGTCTTCGGCCTGCTGCTCACGCCCGTGTTCTACGTGCTGGTGCGCCGCGCCGCCGCGCGCGGCGCGACAGAGGCGGCGCTGCCACCGCTCGCGGTCCCGGAGGGTTCCCATGACTGACATCGGCCGGCGCCGCGGCGCCACCTACGCTACGCTGATTGCGCTCATCGCGCTGGCGGCTCTTGCGGCCGCGCTCGCCGGTTGCGCCGTAGGACCCAACTACGTCAAGCCCGACACGAAGGTCGCGCCACAGTTCGAGGGCGCCAGGGACGGTGCCTTCAGCCAGCAGGATGCCGAGGCTCGGTTCTGGATGGTGTTCGGTGACGACACGCTGAATCGGCTGATCGATGAAGCGCTGCTCGCCAACCACGATCTGCGGATCGCGCTGGGCCGCCTGGTCGAGGCGCGCGCGGAGCGCCGCCAGGCCGCGTTCGATCTCGCGCCGACGGTGACCGCCTCAGGCGGGTACACCAAGGAGCGGTTCGCAGGGGTGGACAGCCCGACCGGCGGACCGCTGACCGAGCGCTTTTACGACGCCGGGTTCGATGCGTTCTGGGAGCTCGATTTCTTCGGACGCGTACGCCGCAACGTCGAAGCGCAGAGCGCGCAAGTGCAGGGCGCGGAGGCCGGTCTGCGTGATGCGCAGGTGTCGGTGACCGCCGAAGTGGCGCGCACGTATTTCGAGCTGCGCGGCGAGCAGACGCAGCTTGCCGTCGCCTTCCGCAACGTCGATAACCAGCGCGAGACGTTGCAGCTCACGCAGGCGCGGCTCGACGCTGGCCGGGCCACGGAGCTGGACACCTCGCGCGCTCAGGCGCAGCTCTCCCAGACGCTGAGCACCATTGGTCCGCTGCAGGCGGCGGTCGCGCGCTCCATTCACCGCCTCGCCGTCCTGACGGGACGCGAGCCCAACTCTCTCAACGCTCTGCTCGCCCCGCCGCGGGAGCTGCCGCTGCTGCCGCAGGTGGCCGCCGTCGGCGAGCCGGCGCAACTCCTGCGCCGGCGACCCGACATCCGCGTGGCCGAGCGCCAGCTCGCCGCCTCGACCGCGCTCGTCGGGGTAGCCGTCGCCGACTTCTTCCCCAAGGTGACGTTCAACGGCAGTTTCAGCTATGCCGCCACCGAGCCGGGCTATCTCGGCCAGGCAGGAAGCCGCGGCTACGTCATCGGACCGAGCATCTCCTGGGCGGCGTTTGATCTGGGACGGGTGCAGGCGGAGGTCGCCGGCAGCCGCGCCCGTACCGATATCGCGCTCGCCGGCTACGAGCAGACCGTGCTGCGCGCGCTGGAGGAGACCGAGAACGCGCTCGTGACGCACGCGCGCACACGCGACAGCCTGGAGAACGCCGCTGCCGCCGCCGCGGCGAGCCAGACCGCCGCGCGCATCGCGCGCACCCGTTACGAGGGTGGCATGGTGGACTTTCTCGAGGTACTGGACGCCGAGCGCACCCAACTGGCCGCCGAGGACCGGCTCGCCCAGTCCCGCACCGACGCCGCCACGAGCCTGATCGCCGTCTACAAGGCGCTGGGCGGGGGTTGGGAAATGGCTCCGCCCCCACGTGCCGTCCACCAAGTCGGGGGGTAAGGCCTTGATTCGCAAGATACCGGCCCCCACTATGCTGGCAGACCCTCCGGCGGGGTCCCCCGCGCTCCCCCTTAAGATAGAGGCCCCGGCGCGCGCGGGCAGGTCGCGCGCGCGTCGCGGTAGACTGCCGAGTCTGCCGCAGCTATTCCCGAGGGAACCCTCTGACATGAACGCCAGTGTTGTTGTACTGGAGCCGAACACCGAAGCCGCCCCGTGCGCGGAGAGGCTCACCACGATCAACGAGTCCCTGGAGGCGCGCGAGCGGCTGCTCACGGCCTCCGCGCGGGCGAGCCGTCTGCTGCTTCAGGCGCCCGATGTACGCGCGGCCATTCCAGGCGTGCTCGGACTGATCGGCGAGGCGGCGCACGTCGACCGCGTCAATCTCATGCAGACCCGCACCGGCCCCAACGGAGAGCCGCTGCTGGTGGTGATGAGCGAATGGACTGCGGAGGGTGTGACGCCCTCGCTCCCGGTGGCCACGCCGACCTGCGATGAGCGCAACTTCGCCGCGGTGTGCGCGGAGCTGCGCGCCGGGCGCAGCGTGTGCTTCAGCAAGGCCGAGGTCTCCACCAGTGCCTTCTCGGCCATCGAAGGTGTCGGGACCCAGACCAAGGCGATCGTGCCAATTTTCATCGACGGCGAGTTCATCGGCGTGGTGGGGTTCGACAATACCCGCCGGCACCGCGCCATCGATGCGGCCGAGCTCGCAGCGCTCGAGACTGCCGCTGGCGTGATCGGGGCGGCCCTGCACCGCGAGCGCCTCGTCGATGATGTGCGGCGCGAACGCGAGCGCGCGGCCGAGCAGCGCGTCACCGAGCTCGCCAAGGCGAACGCGGTGATCCGCGGCAACCTCGAGCGTCTCGCCGGCGAGACCGATCTGCACAGCTTCATGGGTCACATGCTGCTCGAGGCGACACGCCAGTTCAACGCGATCTCGGGCGCGGTGATCGTGCTCAAGGACTCGCTGCAGGAATGGCGCATCGTCGCACACGTGCGCGAGGGCGAGCTCGCGCAGCCGGCGTACGCGACCAGCGTCCCGGTGGCGGGCTCGGTGTTCACGGCGCGGTACGGCGACCTGCGCGAGCCCCTGTACGTCGACCTGGCGCAACAGACGAGCGACATCTGGCCGGGCGTGCTGGCGTTTCATCGCAGACAGGGTGCCGTCGGCATGGTGTTGTACCCGCTGGTGTTCGGTGCCCGCAGCGTCGGCTTCCTGGTGCTGACCTTTCAGCGCGCTGCCGAGGACGTGACCCGCAGCGAGTTGCTGGTGGCACTCGCCCAGCAGGCCACTCTCGCTGTGCAACTGACGCGCGTCGCCTACTCGGCCAAGGAGGCCGCGGTGCTGATGGAGCGTACCCGCATCGGCCAGGAGATCCACGACGGGCTGGCGCAGGCGTTCACCGGCATCCTGCTGCAGCTCGGCGCAGTGGAGGAGTTTCCCTCCTGCCGCAGACGGGGCTCGGAGCTCGCCTTGACCCTGTCGCGCATCCGCGAGCTCGCCCGCGACGGCCTCGCCGAGGCGCGCCGCTCGGTGATGGCGCTGCGTCTCGACCAGACACGGCGCGCAGGGCTGGAGCTCGCGCTGCGGCAGCTCGCCGACCGCTCGACCGTGCCCGGTGGCGTCACCTGCACGTTCGAAGGCGGCGGCATTACGACCGGGCTGCGTCCGGAACACGAGCACGAGCTGCTGCGCATCGCCCAGGAAGCGGTCAGCAACGCCGTGCGGCATGCGCGGCCGCATGCGGTGCACATCAGCATGACCGATCAGCCTTCGCACTGGGTGCTGGCGGTGACCGACGACGGCGTCGGCATGGAGGAGGGCCCGGAGCTGTCTGCGCGGCAGGGCTTCGGCCTGTCGAGCATGCGCCAGCGCGCCGGCGCCATCGGCGGCGAGTGGTCGATCGAGAGCGAGCCGGGCCACGGCACACGCGTCAGCGTGCGCATGCTGAAGCGGGCTGCCTAGTGGCGGCGGTCGTGAAATCCCATATCCGCGTCGTGCTCGCCGATGATCATCCGGTCGTGCGCGACGGCCTGGCCGCGATGGTCAATCAGCAGGCCGACATGGAGGTCGTCGGTGAAGCGGGCGACGGTGAGGAGGCGATCGCGCTCTACGAGCAGCACCGGCCGGACGTGATGGTGCTCGACCTGCGCATGCCCAAGCGCGACGGCGTCGCGGTGGTGCAGCGTGTGCTCGAGATCAATCCCAAGGCATGCATCCTCATCATGACCACCTATGACGGCGACGAGGACATCTTTCAGTGCCTGTCGCAGGGCGCCAAGGGGTATCTGCTGAAGGATGCGCCGCGGCAGGAGATCCTGTCGGCGATCCGCGCGGTCAGCGAGGATCGGCCCTACACCTCATCGACGGTGGCTGCCAAGGCGCTGCAGCGCATGGCCAAACCGAGCCTCACGCAGCGCGAGCTCGACGTCCTGCAGCTCGTCGCCCAGGGCCGCAGCAACAAGGACATCGCGCGGCGGCTGTCGATCACCGAGGGCACCGCCAAGACACACGTCAAGGCGATCCTCACCAAGCTCGATGCCATCAGCCGCACCGAAGCGGTGGCCGTGGCACACAAGCGCGGGCTGATCCACCTTTAGCGGCTCGGCTGTGCACCGTGCTGCGCATGTAAAAACGTACCGCAGCAATGCTTTCGGAGGGTAGTGTAGTGATTCGGTTGCTCAAGCTTTGGCGGATGGTCGGGAAAGATCTTCACCTGCTGCGGTTCGCGCTCGTGCATCCGCGCCGGCCCTCCTGGCTCCTGCCAGCGCTGGTGTTCCTCGCTCTGTACGCGCTCGATCCGATCAATTTCGCGCTGCCGTTCGTGGGCGCAGTGGATGATGTCGTGCTCGTTCCGATGCTGTTACACCTGCTGCTGAGACTGCTGCCCGCGGACATTCGATCCGGTTACAGGAATTTGCCGGCTCGACAAGCGCTCATCTCACGGATGACGAACGCCTGGTCGCCGCATAAGTGAAGGCCGCTGTGCGCCGCGCCCATCCAGCGTCGTAGGTAGCCCCGGCAGGCAGCGGGCCTGCAAGTGCGTGCGGACCGGCTAACCGGCGCTGGGCGGCTGGTAGCCTTCCGGGGGCCGCGACCCGCCCCCAAAGAAGAACTTCTCCATCTCGCCCTCGAGGAACTTGCGGGCTTTCGGCTCGATGGGCGTTAACCGATACTCGTTGATGAGCATGGTCTGATGCTGCAGCCAGCGCGCCCACCCTTCCCGCGAGACATTCTCATAGATGCGCTTGCCGAGCTCGCCCGGGTATGGCGGCCGCTCGAGGCCCGGCGCTGCTCGCTTCAGCACTACACATTGCACCGTGCGTGACATGGCTCAGGGCCTCCGGTCGAAAAGCGTCTCGTCCGCCAGGCGCGCGAGGAGAGCGGTGATGGGTGCGGGCAAGCCGATGCGCGCCGGCTCGCGAATGTTATACCAGAGGGCTGACCCCTCCCTCACGCCCGCCGCCGGCGCCCGGCATTGCGCCAGGAGCGGTGTGATCGTGAGATCGAAATGCGTGAACGCGTGCTCGACCGCAGCCAGCGGTTGCAGCGCGACGGCCGACGCGCCGAGATCGCTGCGGACGAAGGCCGCAGCCGCCGTGGCACTGGCGAACTCGGGCAGGCACCAGAGCCCACCCCAGACGCCACCGTTGCGGCGCCGCTCGAGCCACACCCTGTTTGATTCGTCGAGCGCCACCAGCATGAACACCCTTCGCGCGGTGCGTCGCAGCGGGCGGCGCGGCGTCGGCAACTCGTGCTGGCGGCCGGTGCGTCGCGCGAGGCACCCGAGCGTGAGCGGGCACCGCGCGCACAGGGGCCGGCGCCGCACGCACACGGTAGCGCCGAGGTCCATGATGGCCTGGGTGTACTCGGCGACGCGCGTATGTGGTGTACAGTGCTCCGCCAGCTCCCACAGGCGTTGCTCGGCGGCACGAGCGGCCCGCGCACCCGCCACTGCAAAGTAGCGCGCCAGCACGCGCCGTACGTTGCCGTCGAGGATCGGGAAGCGCGCGCCGCGGCTCAGGGCGAGAATCGCCCCCGCCGTCGATCGACCGATGCCCGGGAGCGCGGCAACCTCGCCGAAGCTCTGTGGAAATTCCCCGCAGTGCTCCGCGTGGATCCGGACCGCCGCCCGATGCAGGTTGCGCGCGCGCGCGTAGTACCCGAGCCCGGACCAAAGGTGGAGCACCTCGTCGAGCGGCCCGTCGGCCAGCGCGTGCACGTCGGGAAACCGGTGGACGAAACGCTCGTAGTAGGGGATGACGGTGGCAACCTGCGTCTGCTGCAGCATGATCTCCGACACCCATACGCGGTAGGGCGTGCGGGACTGCTGCCAGGGAAGGTCGTGCCGCCCGGCACGCGCATGCCACTCGAGAAGTGCGGCGGCAATCGGGGAATCCGCGGGAGAACGTGCGAGCGTCACCGCCTTATTCTAAACGGCATGGCCGGGCATTCCCCGCAGGCGCGCTGCCGTCGGCCGCAGCGGGCGCCGGCCTCAACTGCGGTCGCAGAGCTGGATGTCGCCACTCATGGTCTTCAGGCGCACGTGGCCCGCGCCCTCACCCCGCGTGCCCTGGAGTCTGTGGCCGGGTGCGTACCTGCTGGTGCGCTCGCTCTGCACATTGAAGCAATCGGTGATATCGCCGCTGAAGGAGGAGGCTTCGTACTCGAATCCGCCCTCGGCGCTGGCGCGCACCCCGAGGTCGCCGCTCACCGAGCTCGCCTCGAAGGTCGCGCCGCGGGCGAGCTTGCCCGTGAAACGCATGTCCCCCGAGGTGCTGCGCCAGCGCACCGAACGTGCGCTGTCGAGCGACAACGTGAGCGTTCCGCTCACCGTGTTGCCCTCGAAATCCCCGGCGCCGTGCTCGAGGTGGACGTCGCCGCTCACCGTATTGACGCGCAGCCGTGCCGGCTGGCTACGGCCCTTCAGACGGATGTTGCCGCTCACGGTTCTCGCCTCGATGTCGGAGCCGGCGATCTCGGCGGTCACATCTCCGCTCACGGCGTTGAGGCGCTGTACCCCGAGCACGCCCTGCGAGGTCACATCGGCGCTCACCGCCGAGATATTGACCTCGCTGTCCTTCGGCACCTGCACGTGCAGCTGTACCTCGCCGCCATGGGAGTGGCTCCCCACGACCTTGACGATCGTGTGCCCGCGCTCGCTGCTGACATCCACCCGCTCGACTCCCGACTCGAGCTCGGCGCGCACGCTCACCTCGGCGCGGTCCCAGCCCTTCACCTCCACCGAGCCGCCGACGTTGGAGATGTCGACGACCCCGCGGGGTTCTGCGGCCACCTGACGCTCGAAGGTAGCGCCACTCGCGCACACCGCCGCGCCCGCGAACAGCATGAGCAGCGCGGCCGACAGGTGATAAACCGTACGCATCTTCAGATCCCCCTGCCAGGTTCGCTGGCTTCGTGCACGTCGGTCAGAACGCGCATTTCATCCTGGTAAGTGTTGATGAGCAGCTCCTGCAACAGGGCGTTGCCGGGATCCTTGCCGAGCGCCTGCTCCAGATCCTGTTTGGCCTTCTCGATGGTCGCGAGGCTCGCCGTCACCTTGGCGCGCGTCTCAGGCGACAGCGTGGCCAGCTGCGTCTGCAGCGAGCGCAGCAGCGCCGCACGCTGGCGCTCGTAACGCGGATCGTTCACATAGCTCGCATCCAGCGCCGTCGGTGCCCCGGGTAGCCCGGACGGTGCTGGTGTGCGGCTGGCGGGCTCGCCACCCGCGGCGGGTTCGACCCGCGTGACCTGTGCGTTGCCCGGAACGGTCCCCGGCAGCAGGTTGCGTCCGATCCAGACACCCACGGCGACGCTCGCCACCATGGCCGCGGCCGCGAGGTAAGCGCGCCACGCCCCGCTCCGGCGTGGAGGAATCGCTTGCACGCCGGTAGCTCCGGGCGCGGCTGCCTGAATCTCGCCGATACGCGCCGCGATTGAAGGCCACAGGTCGTGCGCCGGCTCGATGGCCTGCGGCAGATCGCGGAGCGCGGTCACCTTGCGTGTGTCGTCGTCCTGCGGAGTCGTCATGTCAGTTGACCTCCACACCCAGTCTCTCGCGCAGGAGCTTGCGGGCACGATGCAACTGGGCTTTGCACGTGCCTTCCGCAATGCCGAGCATCTGCGCCGCCTCGCCGTGCGAGTACCCGTAGAGCGCGTGCAGCACCAGTACGTCGCGCGCCCCCTCGGGGAGAGCGCCGATGGCGGTCTCGATCTCGTGTACCTCGACCGGTGTCTCGAGCGACCACTCGGCGGCGGTGCCGTCGTCGTCCTCCGGGAGCGGCTCGACCGCAGAGCTCTTGCGGCGCTTCGCCAGGCTCACGTTGACCGCGATCCGGTGCAGCCAGGTCGACAGCGAGCTGCGCGTCTCGAACCTCGGCAGTGCCCGCCACGCATTGATGAATGTGTCCTGCGTACAATCCTCCGCCAGCTGCGCATCGCGCGTCATGCGCAGGCACAGTCCATAAACCCGCCCGGCGTGCTCGCGATAGAGCCGCTCGAACGCGCGCGTGTCGCCCGCGCACGCGCGCTGCACCAGCGCCGCCTCCCAATCGACCCGCGTGTCCTGCGCCTGCACGTGTGTCATCAGGCCTTTAGAGCCGCCGTCCCCGAATGACGTTTAAATGACATCGTCGCTGGCCGGCAACACATTTTCCAGGAACTCCTGCCGTTGCAGAGACTCCCTACAGGTAGGGACAGGCTCGGCACAAGGAGAGCACTGTGGGTACTAATGGTGGATTCGGCCGCCTGTGGCGGCCGCCGGCGGAGACGATCGAGGCCATTGCCGCGGTGCTCGGCGAGCATTGGCGCGCCGCCGCAACGAGCCGAGTGGCTCGGCTGTTCCGCCCTGCCCCCGCCAGCTGGCTTCGGACCTCTAACGCCGCGGCCGCGGTTCCATTGCCGGTCACCACTTCACCACCGGCGGCAGGCTCATCAGATAAGCGTCCGGGTCTGCGTCGGTACTGAAGCCAAAGCGCGTGCCGCGGTCGTACACGAGGTTGAACTCCACGTAGCGTCCGCGCTTCACCAGCAGCCGCTCACGGGCGGCCGTGTCATAAGGGGTGTCCTTGCGCCGCGCGACGATGCGCGGATAAACCTGCAGCAGGGCTTCGCCGACCCCTCGCACGAGGGCAAAGTCCCCGTCGCGGTCCGCGCCTGCCAGGTCGTCGAAGAAAATCCCGCCCACGCCCCGGGGCTCCTGACGATGGGGCAGATAAAAGTACCGGTCGCACCAGGCCTTGAACTGCGCGTAGGCATCGCCGCGGTAAGCGTCGCACGCCGCGCGCAGCGCCGCATGAAAATCCTGCGTGTCTTCAGGGAACGGGAAGGTCGGCGTGAGGTCCGAGCCGCCGCCGAACCAGGCATGGCTGGTTGCGAGGTAGCGCAGGTTCATGTGCACCGCCGGCACGTACGGGTTCACCATGTGCGCCACCAGTGAGATGCCGCAGGCGCTGAAGCGACCGTCGGAAGCGTCCGCACCGGACACCTGGCCCCGCGCTTCCGGTGGCAGCACACCCCAGACGTGGCTGACGTTGACCCCGACCTTCTCGAAGACTTCCCCGCGCATCAGCCGTGAATCGCCGCCGCCCTGCAGGCGATGACCCGCCGGCTTGGTCCAGCTGCGAGCCGCGAATCGGCAGCGTGGCTCGAAGGCCTCGAACGCGGCACACAGCCGCCCCTGCAGATCGCGAAAATACCCCGTGGCGGTGGCGGCGAAGTCCTCAGCCGCGCTCATGTACGTAGTCCACCAGCCGTGCGACCGCGTCCGGGTCGGTATCGGGCCAGATGCCGTGGCCGAGGTTGAAGATATGGCCGGGCGCCGTACCGGCCTCCGCGAGCACGGCGTCCGCGTGCCGCCGCAGCTCGGCAGGCGGCGCGAACAGTGCCGCCGGGTCGAGGTTGCCCTGCACGGCCTTGCCGGGCCCGAGAATCGTGCGCACCTGCGACAGATCCGCGCGCCAATCGACGCCGATGACGTCGACGTCGAGGTGCGCCACGACGCTCATCAGAGCCGAGCTCTGATTGAGGTAATAGATGAGCGGTATGCCGAGCCTGCGCAGCGCGGCCGCTGTGCGTTGCACCGCCGGCAGCGCGAAGCGCGCGAACTCGCGCACAGCGAGCAGGCCCGCCCACGATTCGAACAGCATGAGCGCCTGCGCTCCCGCGGCGGCCTGCGCCGCGAGATATTCCGCCATGGCGTCTGCCAGCCGCCCGAGCAGGCGCTGTGCGGCGTGCGGCTGCGCGTACAGCAGTGCGCGCGCCGCGGCGAACTCCTTGGAGGGTCGGCCGCACACCAGGTAGCACAGCAGTGTGAACGGGGCGCCGGCGAAACCAATGAGCGGCACGCCGTGCGGCAGCTGCGCGCGCACCAGGCGGATGCTGTCCAGCACGAACGGCACGTCGCGGACGGGTTCGAGCGCCGGGAGCGCCTCGATCTGGGCAAGGGTCCTGATCGGCTCGCGCACTACCGGTGCGGGCTCGAACGCGAGCTCCACGCCCATGCCCTGCAGCGGTGTCATGATGTCGCTGAAAAGGATGGCGGCATCGAGCGGGAAGCGTCGCAGGGGTTGCAGTGTGACTTCGGCGGCCAGCTCCGGCGTGCGCGTCAGCGCCTCGAAGTCTACCTTCGCGCGCAGCGCACGGTACTCGGGCAGATACCGGCCGGCCTGACGCATGATCCAGACGGGACGATGCGCTACAGGTTCACGGCGGCAGGCGGCGAGAAACGCGGAGCCTGTGCCGCCGTCCCCACAGCCAGCTTCCCGCGGTGTGTGCGCTCCCGGGGCCGGATCGGGCGTGCTCATTGGCGCAGCCATTCCGCCACCTGTGGGGCAAAGTAGCTGATGACGAGGTCCGCGCCCGCCCGCCGGATGCCGGTGAGCGTCTCGAGCACCGCGGCGCGCTCGTCGATCCAGCCGCGCTCGGCCGCGGCCTTGATGAGGCTGAACTCGCCGGAGACCTGGTAGGCCACCACGGGCACGCGCACCGCCTCGCGTACCTGGCGGATGATGTCGAGGTAAGGCCCCGCGGGCTTGACCATGACCAGATCCGCACCCTCCTCGACATCGAGCAGCACTTCGCGCAGCGCCTCACGCGCGTTGGCCGGATCCATCTGATAGGAGCGGCGATCGCCGAACGCCGGCGCCGACTCGGCCGCTTCGCGGAACGGGCCATAGAAAGAGGAGGCGTACTTCGCCGCGTAGGCGACGATCGGGGTACTTGCGCAGCCCTCCGCATCGAGCCGCGCGCGGATGGCCGCGACCCGCCCGTCCATCATGTCGCTCGGTGCCACCGCGTCCGCACCGGCGCGCGCGTAGTTCAGCGCCACCTGTGCGAGCGTGCTGATGGAGGAGTCGTTGTCGATGACGCCCTGCCCCGTCACGTGCCCGCAGTGACCGTGATCGGTCGCGCCGCACAGGCATACGTCCGCCCACACGAGCAGCTGCGGACAGGCCTCCTTGATCGCCGCTATCGCCCGCGCCGCCAGCCCGTGGCGGTCGAGCGCGTCGCTCGCCTGCGCATCCTTGCGCTCGGGAGCGGCGAACAGCAAAACCGCCGGCACCCCGGCGGCAGCCGCCGCCTGCGCCTCTCTGACCGCCTCGTCCACCGAAAGCTGACAGATCCCGGGCATGCTGCTCACGGGGTGACGCACGGCGCGCCCGGGTACCACGAACAGCGGATAGATGAGCGCGTCGGCGGTGAGACGCGTCTCGCGCACCATGCGCCGCCAGACATCGGAGGCTCGCGTGCGTCGCGGTCGCTCTTGCGGAAAGGCCATGAGTTTCAGACTCTCGTTTGCAACAGACGAAGGGTGGTCAGCGCTACGCCGTGGAGCGTCGCCGATTCGGCGACGACCGCCGCGTGGCCGCGGTTGGTGAGCTCGCGGGCGGTGGTGCGGCCGATGGCGACGCCGGCGGCATCTGCCAGCAGGCGCTGGAAATCACTGTCCCCGAGCGCGTGCGCCAGCTCGCTCACCGCCGAGGGACTGGTGAAGGTCACCGCCCCGATCGCGCGGCGCGCAATCCAGGCACGGCACCCGGTGAGATCGAGCGTCGCGGGCTCGGTACGGTAGGCCTCGACCTGCGTGACCGAAGCGCCCAGCTGCGACAGCCCCGCGGCGAGGGTTGGCAGCGCGCGCGAGCTCGCCGGGTACAGAATCCGCACCCCGGTATCCGCGTTCGACCACTGCGCGGCGAAAGCACCCACCAGCGCGGCGGCGCTCGCTTCCTCGGGCACCAGGTGCACCGGCCAGCCACGCTGGCGCAGAGTGAGCGCCGTGGCGTTGCCCACGGCGGCGATGCGCACGCCGGCAGGCGGCTGCGCCAGCCGCTCGAGCACGGCGGCGACGGCATGACGGGAGGCAAACACGATCCAGCCGAAGGAGCGCACCGAGGCCAGTGCGCTCGCGAGCGCGCCGAGGTCCGCGGCGCCGACGCGCACCGCCGGCCACGACAGCACCTGCAAACCCATGCCGCGCAGCTCGCGGCTCAAGGGGCCGTCGCTGCCTTCGGCGCGTGTCACGACCACCGGGCCGGCACTCATGGCTCCTCCACCGCGCGCGCCTCGCGCTCACGGGCAATGAGCTCGGCCGCGCCGCGGGCGAGCAGCTCCTCCGCGACGCGCACGCCGAGCGCATCGCCGGCACCGGGCTCCGCGGGCGCCTCACCGCGTGCCGACAGGTGCCGCGCACCATCGAGCGCGCACACGCTCGCCTGCAGCGACAGCGTGCCCTCGCGGACCGTCGCCAGCGCTCCCAGCGGCACCTGGCATCCGCCTTCCAGGCGTCTGAGCAGCGAGCGCTCCGCGCTCGAGGCAAGCCGCGCGTCGCGGTCGTCGCAGGCGCTCAGCCAGCGGAGGGTCGTGGCATCGGCAGCGCGTGCGCACACCCCGATCACCCCCTGCGACACGGCCGGCGGAAATTCCTCGGGCGCCAGGTACTCGCTCACGTGCCGCTGCAGATCGAGCCGCTCGAGCCCGGCGGCGGCGACGACGATCGCATCGTAGTCGCCGCGCTGCAGCCGCTCGATGCGCGTCGGCACGTTGCCGCGCAGCTCGAGCAACACCGCATCCGGGCGCAGCCGGGCAAGAAAAGCGCGCCGGCGCAGGCTGCTGGTGCCGATGCGCGCACCCGCCGGCAGCTGCCGCAGCGGCGCGCCGCCGCGGCTCACGAGCGCATCGCGCGGATCCGCGCGGCGGAGCGTTGCCGCCAGGGTGAGCCCGCTCTCGAGCTGTGTGGACAGGTCCTTGTGGCTGTGCACGGCGACGTCCACCGTGCCGGCAAGCAGCGCGCGGTCGATCTCGCGCGTAAAGAACGCACGGCCGTCCACCTGCCACAGCGGCACCGTGCTTTGCAAATCGCCGGAGGTTTTGATGTGCACCAGCTCGACCGCCGGCGCCTCGGGCTGCGTGCCGATGAGCGCGGCAACCTGCCGCGCCTGCCACAGCGCGAGCGCGGAGTTGCGCGTGCCGATGCGCAGGACGCGCCCGGCGCTCACGGCGGCGCACCCTCGGCCATGAAACGGTAGCCGACGCCCCACACGGTGAGAAAATGCCGCGGGTTGGCCGGATCTCTCTCGAAGCGCTTGCGCAGGCGCAGGATGAAATTGTCCACCGTGCGGGTCGAGGGGAACACGTCGTAGCCCCACACCCGCTCGAGCAGGTCCTCCCGCGAGACGATCTCGCCGGCGTGCTCGGCGAGCACCTTCAGAATCATGGCTTCCTTCTCGGTGAGTTCCTGCGCCTCGCCGTTACAGGCGAGCGCCCGGAAGGTACGGAAGTCGACCTCGTTGCCGCCGAAGCGCAGCACCGCGGTGGCGGCGGTGGCCGAGGCACTGCGGTACCAGTCCCAGCGCCGCAGGATGGCGCGCACCCGCAGCAGGAACTCCTGGAGGTGAAAGGGCTTCGCGAGGTAGTCATCGCCGCCGGCCTCCAGCCCGCGCACGCGATCCGCGGGGTCCCCGCGGGCGGTGAGGAACAGCACCGGTGTGTTATCGCCGCGCGCGCGCAGGCTCCGACACACGGCAAAGCCGTCGGCCCCCGGCAGCATCACGTCGAGCACGATCAGCGCGCAGCCGTGTCCGCCGAGCCACGCCAGCGCCTGCTCGCCATCGGCGGCGGAGGTGACCTCGAACCCTTCCGCGCGCAGGTTCTCCATTACCCCGGCGGCGAGGTGCGGGTCGTCCTCCACCACCAGCAGGTGCGCGGGCGCGCCCGGCGGGACACTCATGGGCGCGACTCCTCGGCGGCCGCGGGCCAGGTGAGCACGAAACTCGCCCCGCGGCCGACCCCGTCGCTGTGCGCGCTCACCCTGCCTCGCGCCAGCTCCATCAGCCGCCGCACGATGAACAGCCCGAGCCCGGTGCCGTAGGCGCCGCTGCCGCCGCTTTGCAGGCGCGTGAACTTCTGGAACAGCCGCGCACCGTCGGCGGGCGGGAAGCCGACGCCGCTGTCGCGCACCGACAGCTCGATCTCGCCGTTCGTCGCACGGGCGGCGAGCGCGATGCTGCCGCCGCCGGCGCATTTGACGGCCGCGAGCGCGTTCTCGAGGATGTTGCGCACCACGACGTCGAGCGCCAGCGGATCACTGAGAACGCAGAGGGCCGGGGCGATGTCGCTGCTGATCGTGATGCGCTCCTGCCGCGCGCGCTCCTCGAGCTGTGTTACCACGCGGGCCACCGCCGCCGCGAGCTGCACCGGCTCCGACTTGAAGTCGACCCGCCCGCGCTCGAGGCGCGCGCTCTCGAGGATCTGGGTGACCATCAGCTCCATGCGCGCCAGGTCCGCCAGCATGCGGTCCACCAGCGTGCGGGTCGCTTGCGGCGTCGGCGTACGCAGCGCGAGCGTCTCGAGCGACAGCTGCAGGCTCGCGAGCGGCGTCTTGAACTGATGGGACACCAGCGCGAGAAAGCTGTCCTGCTCCTCGTGCGCGTGCGCCTCGGCGCGCAGTGCGCGCGCGATCACCGCGATGCACGCCGCCAGCGCCAGCAGGAAGAACGCGCCTTCCCAGGCGTACTGGTTGGAGCGGTGGCGTTCCTCGGTGGTGAGCGCCTGCTCGATGTGTGGCGCGAGCGCGGCGCGTCCGTCGCTCACCACGATCTCGGGCAGCAGCTCGTGCACGCGCTGCGCCGGAGTGCCGGCATCGAGCAGCGCCTGGGCGGCGGCGGTCTGCTGCGCGTACGCGGTGCGAGCCGCGCGCACCTTGTCCACCGTGTAGGCGTGCTGATCGAAAAGCCACCATCCCACCTGCACGGCGGATACCACCACGAGTGCCAGCGCCGTCAGCTGAAAGACGCGCGTCGCCTTCATTCGAGCGCCGCCAGCGCCTCGCGCAGTGTGAGGGCGAAGCGCGTGAGATCGGCGCTGCTGTGCGCCAGGGAGAGGAAGCACGCCTCGTAGCCCGAAGGGGGCAGGTAGACGCCACGATCGAGCATGGCGTGGAACAGTGCCGCGAAGCGCGCGCGCTCGCGCTCGGTGAGCGGCGCGGCGCTGCGCGGTGCGCCCGACTCGTGCAGCGACAGCCAGAACAGCGAGCCGACGCGCACCAGGTGCACCGGGAAACGCGACTCCGCCAGCACCGGCTGCAGCAGCCGCTCGAGCTCGGCGCCCCGCGCCTCGAGCTGCTCCCATCCCGACTCGCGCACCAGCACCTCGAGCGTCGCGAGTCCTGCCGCCATCGCCACCGGATTTCCGGAAAGAGTGCCGGCCTGATAGGTATCGCCGTCCGGGGCCAGCCGCGCCATGATGCGGCGCGCACCGCCGAACGCGCCCACCGGCATTCCGCCGCCGATCACCTTGCCGAAGGTCGCGAGGTCGGGAGTGATCCCGACGTGCTCCGCCGCGCCGCCGCGCGCCAGGCGAAAGCCGGAGATCACCTCGTCGAAGATCAGCAGCGCCCCGTGCTGGCGCGTGAGCTGGCGCAGCGTCTCCAGGAACTCGCGCCGCTGCGGCAGCAGGCCATGATTGGCGGGCAGCGGCTCGATGATGAGGGCGGCGATACGCGCCCCCTCGCTGGCGAACAACTCGCGCACCGCCGCTTCATCATCGAGCGGCAGCACGCGCGTGCAGGCAGTGAACGCCTGCGGCACCCCCGCCGACGACGGGCGGCCAAAGGTGGCGAGTCCGGAGCCGGCGGCGACCAGCAGGTGATCGGCGTGCCCGTGGTAGCAGCCGGCGAACTTGACGATCAGGTCACGCCCGGTGAAGGCGCGCGCCACGCGGATCGCGCTCATGACCGCCTCGGTCCCGGAGGATACGAAGCGCACCTGCTCGGCCGCCGGGTACGCGGACACGACCCGCTCGGCGAGCTCGAGCTCCGCGGCGCACGGCGCGCCGTAGGTCGTACCGCGCGCTACGGCCGCCGTGACGGCCGCGACCACGGCGGGGTGGGCGTGTCCGGCGATCAGCGGCCCCCAGGAGCCGACGAAATCGAGATAACCGCGGCCGTCGGCGTCGAACACCTGCGAGCCCGCCCCGCGTGCAATGAAGAGCGGCGCTCCGCCAACCGCACGGAAGGCGCGCACCGGTGAGCTCACGCCGCCGGGAATCACGCGGCAGGCGCGCTGGTACAGCTCCGCGGAGCGCGGATGGGCGGACTCGCGGCCCGCCGGTGGCAGGGTGGTCATGGCTTGTCCCGTCTCAGCGAATGGGCCGCGTCGAAGAACGCCTCCACGGCCTCGGTGCTGGCGTGCACCGCCGCGGCCCGAAGCCCGGCGAGCGGCAGATGCGCCAGGCGGTGCGCCAGCGTGGAGCCGAGCCGCTCGAGCTGCAGGCGCTCGTGGGCATCGAGTGTACGCAGTCCGCTCTGCAGTGCGCGCGCGACCTCTTCCGCGGCAATCTGCTCGAACGCGCCGCGCAGCTGCGCGAGGCGTGGTCCGATGGCGCGCAGCGCGAGCTCGGTCCGCAGGTGCGTCAGCCGATCGTCGATCGCGGCCCGCACCGGCGCCAGATGCATGAGCTGTGCGAGGCGGCGCCCCTGGGCGACTTCGATGAGGCTGTCCATGCCGACGCGCGCGACGCCGACGCGTTGCGCGGCCTCCGGCTGGACATTGGGGGGCACGCCGAAGTCGACCAGCAGCGGTGCGCGCTGGGCGGCGTCCTTGAGGCGCAGGAGCGCAGAGGCGTCCAGCACCGCATCGCCACCGCCCGCCGCGAGCACCAGCGCATCGACCGGCGGCGGTTCCGTACGGAATCGCTCGAGCGCCAGTGCTTCCCCCGCTACGGCGGCAGCGAGCTGCTCCGCCACCGCCAGGGTGCGATTGACGATCAGCAGGGGCACCTTGGATTCGTGCAGGATCGTCGCGCAGCGACGGGTCATGGCCGAGACGCCGACCAGCGCCACCCGTGCAGGCCTGCCGCCCAGATGCTGCAGCACGCGATCCGCCGCCAGGTCGCCGAGCGAGGGCGCACGCACGCTGGCTGACAGGCGCCGGACGCGGCGCGCCATCCTCAGGGCCTCGCCCAACAGGCGATCGAGGACCGGGCCGCAGGTGCGTGCGGTGCGCGAGTCCTCCCACGCACCGCGCAGCTGCGCGGCAATCTCGTGCTCGCCGGTCTGCGCGGAGTCGAGTCCGCAGGCGACCAGAAAAACATGCTCGACCGCGGCCTCCCCGGTCCAGGCGCGCAGCACGCGCGCGGCCTCACCGGGCAGCGGCTCGCGGCCGGTGAGAATACCGAAGACCTCGTGGCGGGAATCCCCCGCGGGAGTCCCGCCGTAGGTGGAGTAAACCACCTCCACCCGGTTGCAGGTACCGACGTAGAGAATCTCGGACGCCTTGAGCAGCACACGCAGCGCCGACAACCGCGACGGGACCTCTGCCCGCGGGACGGCAAAGCGCGCCACCTGGTCGACGCCCGCATGACGATAGGACAGCCCGACCACGCCGATCTGCTGCATCATCCGCCGAGCTTAGCCGCGCGCGCGCGCGGCGAATGTCACCGAACGGTCATGGCGGCACCCGGCCGCACCTCAAAACTTGTAACTGCCGCGGAAATACCAGAATGCCCCGGGCAGGTCGTAAGTGCTGGCGTCGTAGCCGTTCAGCGTGCAGGTGTAGCAGACCGGCGGGTTGACGCCGAAGAGGTTGTTCACCCCACCCTCGACTTTCAGACCCTTGACGCGGAACGCGTCGCTCCAGGCGATATTCACGTCGTCGTAGACCACCGAGCCCAGGGTGTTGTACATGTTCGCGTCGAACTGGCCTGCAGAGTTGGTGCATCCCGGTACCGGAATCGTCGCCGCCGCATTACCGCACAGCTCCTTGACCGAGTTGATGAAGCGCAGGCTCCAGGTCACGTCCAGGCTGTCGATGCCCCAGCCGAGCTGCGCATTGGCGCGCCACGACGGGATCGCGCCGTTGCTGACCTCGATGCCGACCGCGCGCTGCGCCACCAGACCGAGCGCATCCACAGCCTCGTACTTGTTGACCCGCGTCGCCTGCACCGCGGCGGAGAAGTGGCCGAAGCTGAAGGGCTCGGACAGCCAGTTGACCTTGATGTCCTCGCCGTCGGTCTTGATCTGGGCCAGGTTCTGCAGGAAGTTCTTCGGTGGATTCAGCTGGCTGCCCGCCCCGCGCGTGAACGGCGCGCACAGGCCCGGATTGAGACCTCCCGCAGCCAGGCAGGCATTCAGCAGCGCCTGGATGTCCTCCGCCTGAATCGCGTTGTTGACCCGTATGTTCCAGTAGGTGGCTTCGAAAGTCAGCTTGCTCGTTACCCCGTGCCCTTGGGCCCAGCTGGCGTTGTACAGAAAGCCCGCCGTATAGCTGTGGGAGGTCTCGGGCTTGAGGTGCGAATTTCCGCCGGTGAACGTGGTGATCTGGGTGTTGGCCTGCTGGAACCCCGTGGGTACGCCCTGAGCCCTGCAACCCGCCACATATTGCGGTGCGGGCGACCCACCGGTCGGACCGCAGGGGTCGACGAGTGTGGCGCCGAACTGCGTCAGGCCGTAGAGCTCACCGAGATTCGGCGCGCGGAAGCCGGTCGAATAATCGCCGCGCAGCGCAAAGTCGCTTATCGGCTGCCAGCGCAGGCCCAGTTTGTAGGTGGTCTGGCTGCCGAAGGTCGAATAATCCGAATAGCGCACGGCGGCGCTGGCGCCGAGAGTCTGCAGCAACGGCAGGCTGAACTCGGCGTACGCCTCGTTCACGTGGTAGCTCTGTGAGACGGGAAATGCCAGCGAATCCTGCGATTCACCGTTCTGGCGCAGCGGATCGGGACTGAACACGCCGTCATACATGCGGTGCTCGCCGCCGACGGCGATGGCGGCGGTGCGGTCCTGGATGTTGAATATCGGGCCGGTGATGTTGAAGGACACCAGCTTCAGCTGCTGCTCGCTGGAGTCGATCTGCGGCGCCAGGATGTAGTTCAGCATGGCCGGGGTCATGGGACGCCCCTGGCCGCCGAAGATATCCAGTGGTACGCAACCGGGTATCTGGGCGCAGACGCCCGGGTCACCGAGTGCCAGACCCACCTTGGCGATGTTGTATCCGCCGGTGAACTTCTGGCTGGCCTTGTTGTCGCTGTCGACGAAATTCAGATCCCAGTGGAAGCCGCCGCCAATGTGCAGCAGCCCCTGCAAGCCGACGCTGAAGTACCAGGTGTTGACGTCCTGGTCGAAGATGCGCGGGCCGGCCTCGATCGGGCGACGGGTGAGCCAGCCGAAGTTCGGCACGAAGTTGGGCCCGCCCGGGCAAACCCTGGAAGTCGGCGCCTCGGGGGCGGCACACAGGTCGATGCCAAACGGGTTGTACGGATTGAGGCGCGACACGTTGATGGTGTCGGCGATGCCGCCGGTGCCGGCATACGGGCCGACGAAGATGGGCTCGGGCGCTGCCTCGTTGGTCGAGGTGCGATTATTGAACATGCCCTTGGCATACACCTGCACGTCGTCGGTCCAATCGTAGCTGACGCTCGTCCAGATCGACTTGCGCTGCGAAGGCGTCAGCAGCAGGTTGAGCGGTGCGAAGTTGAAGCGGTCCGGACCGCTGAAGTTGTGGTAGGTGCTGGGCGGGCTGGTCGGGTTGTTCGGATTCCACACCGGCGACGTGGTGCCGTTGTTCAGCGCGACGTCGAAGAAATTGCTCTGATCGGGCGTGCACGAGCCGTAGTTCGGCACGGCGATGGACGGGTCGCAGAACGTCGAGCGCCCCTGTGACGTCGCCGAGCTGCCGGAGGCAATACCCATCCGGGGCACGGGCTCGGAGGACTGCCACCACTTCGCGGAGCTGATCGCGTCCTGGTTATAGTAGCTCGCGACGAACACGCCGGAGAACTTGTCGCTGCTGCCGCCGGCGGCGAGGCTCACGTCGGTGGTGCGGCCGCCCTTGCTGAATTCGCCCACGTAGCCGGTGAGCTGGACCCCGTCGAACTTCTTCTTGGTGATGATGTTGACCACACCGGCGATGGCGTCCGAGCCGTAGATCGAGGAGGCTCCGTCCTCCAGCACCTCGATGCGATCGACAATGGCGAGCGGAATGGTATTGAGGTCGGCGCTGCCGCTGACACCGGACGCCGATGACTCGTTGACCCAGCGCAACCCGTCGACCAGCACCAGCGTGCGCTTGGCGTCGAGGTTGCGCAGGTCGACCTGCGCAGAGCCTGCGCCGATGCCCCCGCCATCCGGTGGATAGCCGAAGTTGCCGGAAGAGTTGAACTTCGTATTCAGTGCTGCGCCGGTGGTGGGCAGCTGGGCCAACAGTTCCCCGACGCTCGCGAGTCCCGTCTTGCCGATCTGCTCCGCGCTGATGACCGAGAGCGGCTGCGTCGACTGCGCGATGCTCTGTTGGATGCGCGAGCCGGTGACGACGACTTCCTCCAGCTGCTGCGCCGGCGCAGCGGGTGCCTCCTGCGCGAGCGCCGAGGTCACCGCACAGCACGCCACCAGGGCACAGTGAACGGCGAGCGCGACCTGATTTCGCCGCGCTGTTGAACCCATTGTCATTGGTTGTCTCCCCTGCGATCGGCGAGGCCCGCGGCTCGATGTGCCGCCCTGACGGCACCGACGACAGTCACTTACTTCTACTTGAGATAGGTTGAGCCTAGCATCGTGGGAACGACGCAGGCAAATTCTGTTTGAATTTGGCATCAACTGGATCGGCGTATGATCACCGTATGAATATCATCTGTTGCAGTCTAACCACAGTAGTGCCGCGAGCGCGGAAACGGCAGGGAACGGCTTGAGCAGCTCTGATGCCACCGACGGGCAGCTGAGTGCTCCGCAGCTGCTACAGGCCTCGCGCGCTGCTCGCGCGGAGGGCCGCGGCGACGAGGCTGATCGGCTGCTCAGCCGCGCGGCTCAACTTGCGCCCTCCCAGCCCGCGGTGCTCAACGAGCTTGGGCTGCGCATGCTGGAGCGTGGGGAGCTAGGCCGGGCGCGTGAGCTGTTCCAGCGGGCGATCCAGGCGGATCCCCACCACCCGGCACTGTGGTCCAACCTCGCTTCGAGCCTGCACGCACCCGGCCTGGCGGACCAGGAGATGGAGGCCATAGAACGGGCGCTGGCACTCGAGCCGCGGCACGCGCCGGCGCTGCTGCAGAAGGGTGCGCTGCTCGAGGATCGCGGCGACAGCCGTAGCGCCGCGCGCATCTACCGTGCCGCTCTGGCGACTGTCCCCGCCGATGTGACGCTGCCGCCGGCGCTCAGTGCGGCACTCGAGCGTGCGCGCGCAGCGGTGCGCACGGACGATGCCGCCCTTCACGGCGCCATAGAGGAGCGTGTCGCCGCCATCCGCGCACGCCATGGCGCCGCGCGCTGCCGGCGCGCGGACAACTGCATCGAATTGCTGACGGGCCAGCGTACCCGCTACGCCCCGCAACCCACGTTCATGTACTTCCCGCAGATTCCGGCCGTGGAGTTCCTGGATCGCGCCGACTTCCCCTGGCTGGACGCGGTTGAGAGCGCCACCGCCGGGATCCGTGCCGAGCTCACCGCGCTGCTCAACACCGCCGGTTCCGGGCTCGAACCATATGTGGCGTACCCCGACGGCGTCCCCCTGGACCAGTGGCGGGAGCTCAACCGGTCACGGCGCTGGAGCGCCTACTTCCTGTGGAGCGAGGGCGCAGCGCGCCCGGAGCACCTGGCGCGCTGCCCGCAGACGGCCGCCGTGCTGGCGCGCGTGCCGCTGTGCGATGTCCCGGGACACGCTCCGACCGCCTTCTTCTCGGTACTCGACGCTCACACGGACATTCCGCCACACACCGGCGTCACCAACACGCGCCTTACCGTGCACCTGCCCCTCATCGTGCCGGAAAACTGCGGCTTTCGCGTCGGCAGCGAACGCCGCGAATGGATTGCGGGCAAAGCGTGGGTATTCGACGATACCATCGAGCACGCAGCCTGGAACCACTCGGACGTACCGCGGGCGATTCTGATCTTCGACATCTGGAACCCGTACCT